>ENA-OWZO01000012-OWZO01000012.1-human-gut-metagenome-genome-assembly--contig:-NODE-12-length-227575-cov-33.880876_pt1 | contig 227575 bp, 179 predicted proteins | sample MGYA00249260_ERZ652115 | MGnify/ENA primary metagenome ERZ652115 (study PRJEB26925, sample SAMN05827127) | human gut metagenome | biome: ENVO:2100002; feature: ENVO:00000062; material: ENVO:00002003...
GTCTTTTATGCAGGCGCATACAGACCGCGTAGCCCACAATCCAACGCCGCCAGCGGCGCCACTCCTCACGCGGACTGTTACATTCCTGTGGGTATACGATGCAGCGATTCGCCTGCCGAATACGGTAGCCGTTTGCCACCAACGTCCAGGTGAGATCAAGGTCTTCGACTTTAGTACGATCAGAGAAACCGAACTTACGCAATACATCAGTACGGAACATCCCGCAGGCACCGCTGATAATAAACGGTGCACCGCCCAGAAACTGCTGTAGCGTGCGCTTCATAACAATCATCGGCAACTTTACGGTGGCGCGGATATGTGGCAGCAGACCTGCCCCTTTTAACGCGGTGGAGGGAATTCCGCCAACGGCATCAGCGCCGCGCTCAATTTCTGCCAGCATATAGCCCATTCCATCATTATCAGGTGGAACGAAAGTATCTGCATCACTTAAAAATACTTGATCACACGTGGCGTATTTTAGTCCATGCATTAGTGCGCCACCTTTACCGGTGTTTTTTTGCGTGACGGCAACAAAGCGGTCGCCCCATTTGCGTTTGACTTCCGCCATGACCGCTTCGGTATTGTCCGTGGATCCGTCGTTAACGCAAATTACCCGGCAAAAATAAGGGTTACGCAGCAGATTATCCAGTGACTGCGCCAGACACGGGCCTTCGTTATAAGCTGGTATAATGGCGTCAATACAGCCTTTCTTTTGACAGGGTTTACGTCTTAGCGTACTTAAAAACCATAGCAACATTGCTATGGTCATGAAGATAAATAACAAAGTTTTCATTTCTATTACTCCGTTACAACACCATCTTATGGACAACAAAACCTTCACACATAGAATGACTAACCTGTTGTCCTCGGAATTTGGCTTGAGCAATTATGTATTCTGGCTGTATGTATCTTCGATGGATCTGGCTTTTATGCTTTTGTAATGCTAATATTTTTTTATTAAAATGGACCTCATCTACAGATTCAAAAACTTGAGGTAAAAATGACAGACATGTACTTGGTGTTTCGTATCCTAGTATTTGAGGAATATAACGACAGGCAACCATTGATGCCTGATAAACAGCAATGTGATCCTGATGCCTGTCAGTATTATTCATGGTGTAAACTCGAGTAATTTCCACATCCTGGGGCGTTTCATTCTCAATTATGTATTCCAGAGATGATATCATCTCTTTTATTTGCAAATATAATCTGGTATCTTCAAAATTTAGAGGGATTAGTTTATTGCATCCTAACATATTTAATGCTTCTTGTGATTCCTTGTGACGATCAATATACTCTGCGCCACAGCAACCAGGTGTCATGACAACAGATATAATATATACTTTTTCATTAGAATAATATGAAAGAGATGCACCACATCCTAATTCTATATCATCAGGATGGGCACCAATTGCTAAAATGCCGGTTCTTTTTCCCGAAGATGTTGTAGAATTCAACATGTAATCTATCCTTTTAGATATGCCATATGAATCCCCATCATAAATTATCACTATCATAAAAATTAATCTTATTAAATATACTTTATATTTACTTTTTCAGAGGCAGAGAAGCATCATTTATGCAACAAGAAGATCTTCATTTCTGTTAAAAAAACAGAGTTTATATGCTATTACGGATTTCAGTCGTAGCAAGTTGAACTGTGATCGCATTAAGACTAATCTTCTGGCTTGTAAAGGCCTTAGTTCCGTCATGACTCTCCCATCAGGCCATAGTTGAGCAAAATCCTGAAAGAATTATCACCTATTGTATCTTCAGATACGGGAGTTTTTGTCCAGTATTGTTGGAATAATCATGTGCCTATATTGTTCTTGTAGTTGGAACGTCTTATAAATAAAACGAAAAGGCAGTAAGTTTGTTGTATTTATTGATATTTTTCATTCAGTCAGTTGGCAATAATCAGTTATGGTTGTATTCAAAAGTACAGCTAGAACGAAATTAAAATAACGGGAGCATCGTACATGACTTGATATTTCAGAGGGCTAAGTATTAATATATTACTACGATCTGTCATCATTGACTATCAATATATTAGTTAGTTAAATATCTCTTTGTGTCATTCTGGCTAGTATATACTCATTATCATGAATGCTGCCATGCATAGCTAGGTCATCACCAATTAATGATATTCTCTGGATAATGATTCAAGAGTTTAAGTTCATTGTATATATAAGTTTGTATTCAAAGGTAATAAATTCCTTGTTTATTATTTCTCATGAAAATAGTTAAGAAGGAGTGAAGAGTCTGTTTTTTTGGTAGGAGAGTCTTTATTTATGTGTTTGCTATTAATGAATTTTTGTTAAGGTAGCCTCATTTGTCATAATTTTGCTAATATATGTATCGTCATATGTCGTGTTTTACTAAAAACTTAACTATCATGAACTCGTGATAGTAACAATATACCCTTAAGGTAGAACTTTTTCTTGATGAGAAGGTTTAAGTTTGTAGTTCAGAATATTACTGCCAAGATAGTTTATACTAGGATATGTATGGGAACCATACAGAAGATAAGAACAGATGTTAATGTATTACATGCGGCCATTCACCGTATTGAGTGGTTGTTTGAGACATTTTCATCTGTTTGTTTGTCTTTTTCTGGAGGAAAAGACTCTACTGTGCTGCTCCATCTTACGGCCGATGTGGCTCGCAGGAAGAAACGTCGTTTCTCTGTATTATTCATTGACTGGGAAGCTCAGTACCAGTGCACAATTGCACACATTCTGAAGATGAGGGAGATGTATCGGGATGTGACGGAGACTTTTTACTGGGTGGCACTCCCCCTGACTACGGTAAACGGTGTCTCTCAGTTTCAGCCGGAATGGATATGCTGGGAACCAGGTGTGGAGTGGGTTCGTCAGCCACCAGATGACGCTATTACAGATATGTCGTATTTCCCATTTTATCGGTATGCCATGACGTTTGAAGAATTTGTTCCGGCATTTTCTTCCTGGTTTGCCGGTAACCGGTGTGGAGTGGCAATACTGACTGGTGTTCGTGCTGATGAATCGCTCAATCGCTTTATGGGACTGGTGTCTCAGCGCAAACTGAGATATGCAGATGATAAACCCTGGACCACAGCGTCACCTGAAGGGTTTTATTACACCTTGTATCCGTTGTATGACTGGAAAGCCCGTGATATATGGATATATAACGCCAGAACCCGAGCTATCTACAATCCCCTGTATGACCTGATGTACCGTGCCGGCGTGCCGTTACGCAACATGCGGGTCTGTGAGCCTTTTGGCCCGGAACAGCGTAAGGGACTGTGGCTTTACCATGTTCTGGAGCCGGAAACTTGGGCCAGGATGTGTGAGCGGGTGTCGGGTGCTGCCAGCGGGGCGCTTTATGCCAATGAGAGCGGTGCCTATTTTGCCCTGCGTAAGCGTATCACGAAGCCGCCTCATCATACCTGGCGTAGCTATGCGATGTTCCTGCTGGATGTGATGCCGGAAAGAACGGCAGAACATTACCGTAATAAAATTGCTGTCTACCTGCGCTGGTATCAGACGCGGGGCTTCCCGGATGACATCCCGGATGAACAGGAGAATGACCTGGGGAGCCGGGATATCCCGTCTTGGCGACGTATCTGTAAGACACTCATAAAGAATGATTTCTGGTGCCGGACCCTCTCCTTCAGTCCGAACAAACCCCGGCACTATGAACGTTATCTGCAGCGTATGAAAGAAAGGAGGAAGGAATGGGGGATTCTGTGACACCTGAGGTGGAAGTATTGAGCAACATGATTCGACAGTACTTCAGTCAGGAACGATCTGAAGAAGAGACCATACGAGCCCTTAATCATCTGCGCAGGGTGTTGCATGAGGTCAGCCCTTTTGCACAGGAGCCTGTGGACTGTGTGTTGTGGGTGAAAGCGGATGAGGTGGTGGCCAACGATTACAATCCCAATGTCATGTCTTCCAGTGAAAAAAAACTGCTTAAACATTCACTGGAGCAGGATGGATTCACGCAGCCTGTGGTGGTTTCGGAAGAGAAGGAGCATTATCTGGTCGTGGATGGTTTTCATCGTCAGTTGCTGGGCAGGAAAGCGGATACGAGAAAACGTCTGAAGGGCTGGCTGCCAGTGACCTGTATTAATCCGGAAAGAAAGGGACAGGCATCACGTATTGCCGCAACCATACGGCATAACCGTGCCAGGGGAAAACACCAGATAACGTCAATGTCTGACATTGTCAGGGACCTTTCGCGTCTGGGCTGGACAGATGAGCGTATTGGCACAGAGTTGGGCATGGACCAGGATGAAGTGCTGAGGCTGAAACAGATTAGCGGGCTGACAGAGCTGTTTCAGGAAGAGAATTTCAGCCCTTCATGGACGGTTCGTTGATATTGTAAAATATGATAGTTGGAGTAAGGGGCAATAGAAGGAGAATATTTATCCCACCTTCTTCCGAGTCGGGATAAATCAAAAGGTATTATCCATTGATTCAGTATCTGGGTGAGAGTAAATAATCTAAAAATAGTATTGCGTTGTGAACTGATATCACTTTTGAATTACAAAGGTATAGGCTCAGTAACCAGCTTTATAAGTCATTGTCGTAGCAATGACTATAGAGTCATGCTGGCGGGAAGAATAAATATTCACCCCCAGATGGAAAACAACGTCGAAAAACCTTCAACAAACACAATACGTTCGTTAGCCTGCCCGCAAAGCGGGCAGATCAGGACAAAGAATTCCATAACGATTGTTTTTGTCATCAGAAATTCCATACAAAACCTATAGCTGCATTAAAACCTGCTGCAGGAATAGTTTCATGTGCTGTACGGTAGCGTTTGTCTGTCAGGTTATTGAGTGCTAGGTTAATCCGGTACTGATCCTCGTTACCGAATTCTGTATTTACTGCAAAGTTGAGAGTGGCCCAGCCCGGAACATTTGTTTCGGTACCGTTACTGTCATCTTTTGCACTAGAGGCAGCACGAATAAAAACATCAGAGATTATGTTGGCCTGACCCATCACAAGAGTATGTTTCAGCCCTATACGTCCGTTTATCGCTGGTTCTCCTGTATTAGTTGTTTTTAATGTTGAAGTTTCATATTGCCGACGAATTAAATTGCCACTGATATATGGCGAGAAAACCCAGCCATTATATTCCGCGCTTATTTCCAGTCCCCATGTTTTTGCCCGATCAATATTGTCATAATAATAGTAGCTACTACGGGAGGAGTTGGTGTTACCATTGCAAACTATACTGCCATCACAGATCAGACTTGCAATATAATCTTTAGCTTCTGAGTAGTAAACTGCGCTGTCAATCAGCCACTGATTACCATTATATCGTGCACCTAATTCAAAGTTATTGGAGTGTTCAGCCTTAAGATCAGGATTTCCGTATGTGACACTGCCGCCCGCAGATGTCTGCATAAAAAGCTGGGAGAGTGTGGGAAATACGTAGCCTTGCGCGAACGCAGCGCGTAACTCCAAGTTATCGAAACCTGAATAGCGCAGGCTTGTAGATGTTACCATTTCGTGATCACTCGCAGACTCTCTGGCAAGAGAGGTATCGCTTATAATGCCTGCGGTATATGATACTCCGTCACCACGCGTCAACTTTGAAGAAAGCCAGTATTGGCGAACTCCCATTGTCCATGTCCAGTGATCGGCGAATCGCCAGTCATTTTGTGCGAATAGTGAGACTGTACTTTGCTCTGACTCATAATAGGAGCGAGTTCGTGTTTCCTTATTAATGAAGCCGGTCAGAGATTTGCTTGAGGTCATGCCACCGGACCTTTGGCTGACCCTGTCTTGTTTGTACTGTGCACCGGTAACAAGTTCATTATTAGCAGGCAGCGAAAAGTGACTCTGCAATGTGACCGCCTGAGTGTATTGCTTATCATGGGTGTCAGTCTTGTTATGAACGGTCAGAGCCTGAATCATCGGACTGGGAACAGGCTGTGTCGTTTTTACTTCGTTGGCAAATTGGCGCTGGATGGTCTGCTCATACGCGTCGAAATGAATTTTTTTTAGATAGTCACCGTCCACGTCTGTGTCATAGAATACCCCAACTTTCTCTCGTTCAAGTTTAGGTATTTTGACACTAAATGCCTCATAGCTTCCGTCTGGATCCTCATAGTAAGTTTGCGTCGCGAGTCTGTAGCGATCAAGCGAGAGGCCAAAACGATGGTTTCCGGAGTTATAACCCAACCATACACCCTGACTATTGTTACGATAGTTGGTATTCGGCAGACGTCCATCCGGCGTATCACGATTGCCCTGATCAGAATAACTACCGTTGATGCGATAATCAAATCCACCGATGCTCCCCTGGACCGCGATTGATTCTTCCCAGCCTGCTGTTGCGGAATTATAAACAGCTTTCACAACTCCAGATGCAAGTTTGTCACCTCCCTTTTTGGTTATGAAGTTAACAATACCGCCAATTGCCTGTGAACCGTACAGTACGGAATATGGACCTTTCACTACCTCAACACGCTCCAGCGCAGACTCATCTATCAACAGTCCCACACCATAATTATCTCCGGCGCGCTGATAAGTTACCTCCTGACCATCAATGAGAATTAAAACACGGGAGGATGCTTCGCCACGAATGCGGATTTGTTTACGGCCTGCCAAGGAGTTGTCTGTTATCTCTACTCCGGGGATGTCCTGCAAATTATCGGCTATGGAGGCATTGGTGGAGTTCTGCAATGTTTGTTGGTCAATAACCTGTATAGTCGCCGGGCTTTCCCAAAGGTTGCTTGCCGAACGATTCGTGGTCACGACGAGCGTCTCTTCGTTGCTGATTTTTGTTTCTGAAGAAGTTGCGGTTGCAGTAGAAACTATCCCAGAAATGCATAATGACAGAGTGGAAAGGATATAAATTCGACAAGGTATATTATATAACATTTCATCCCTCATTAATACAAAGTACAAATGATTGCTGTAATGATAATTATTATCATTTATGTTCTCATGTATCTGTGATTATTGTCATCTTCATAAATTGTAAATATCAAACATTTTTGACCTTAATCATGTTTTTTGATAGATATTTTACGACTGAACATATCCGTCGTTTCCTCTGACTCGTGTCAGTCGGTCTCTGGTTGTATCCACGGACCGCACTCTTGACATAAGAGTGCGGTCCGTGGAAAACGGAGTTGAAAAAATGGTGTCTGAAAGAAGGTACCATCATTGCGATGACAAACACTTTGGCGTGGATAATGTAATTAATTGCTGAAATTGACCGTATATGCGGTAAGACTCATATCAGTATCAGGTCCGGTTAATTGCTGATACTGACATAAACTTTTTACAAAAGGATGAATGCAGAAGGTTACTCTAATGGCCAGAGTGATGACAATGATGGTCAGACGTTGACCTGCAGAAACTGCATTTTAATTGGTCTATAAAGTCTGCAAGAGGAATCAGGGTCAGATCAGTGAGTCTTATCGCGGCCCGAAGCTATGACTGAAAGAAGGCTGGATACAGAATTGCAACAATTTGGCAATGTCAGAACACAGAAGCTTTGCAAGCAGGTGAAAGGTTATGTCTAGAAAAAGGAGTATATCAGAATACATCTACTGATGTACAAAACACAACAATAGCTTCATGATATATAAATACGTGATGACGAGTGGTACTCCGCATGGTTATTTAACTTCTCAGCACCACTAATGATCCTGAGCAACTTCGTATTTGGGCCATTGCCATGGAGTAGAAAGCTGTGTCTGAGAATGCAGAATTTGAGAAAAGAATTCGCTTTCTTGGAGAGCTTCTGAAAATGGCACGCTAACAACGCTTTGTTAAAAAATGTGAATCACTTGCCGAGGCTGCATTTTCTATTCGAGGAGAATGTTGACGTAGATATTACAGAAATCTCAGCGCATCAGGATAAACTGCTACCTTAGGTCAACCACCAAAAGAAAATACAATACGTCCAGTTTGTATGCCTTTAATAACACATCTTTTAAATGTTGAAGAATTATCCCGCCTGCTGAAGAACGTTGCTCTGAGTGTGATAAACCTTTTTATTCTTGATGATGTCAGCGAGAAGATGGAATATATCCCACGACTGGGTCGTGGTTACCCGGTTAAACATCTGGTGGCGCTAATAAATCTGGCAAGTCACATTCTGTTGAATGCTGTGACAGTGCCTTACCGAGAGAGCGAAATTGTGGTGTTCTAGTGCATAGTCGCCACCATTCCGGATAATTTTATTGCGTTGTTTTACAACTTCTTTTACAGCGCAGATCTGTCGCTGACGTTGAATCAATAGCCTGGATTTCAGAACACAATGCCCGTTTGCTGGTTGGTCCGGCAGTAGCATTAATTCATTATCTGAATGAAATGTGTCAATCCACAGAAACCGCTGTCAATGACGCATTTTGTCGGACGTTAACACGAGAAAGTCTGGCTATTCCGTAATGCCATCTTATTTCGTAATGGATTGAGAATGCTGGATTTTTAATTATATTACGCGCAGTATTAATCGCGTAAATGTTTTGCGGTCAGCAACGGTGGGGGATCCATTGCTCTGTTCAATGAATACCATCATACATTTGAATCAGGAGTCGGTATGATGATTTTGGTGACGGGAGGCGCACGGAGCGGGAAGAGTCGCCACGCAGAGGTGCTTATTGGGGACTCTTCACAGGTTCTGTATATCGCTACCTCGCAAATCCTTGATGATGAGATGGCTGCACGGATAGAACATCATCGGCAAAGCCGCCCGGAGCACTGGCGCACAGTGGAGCGCTGGCAACATCTTGATGAATTAATTCATGCAGACATTAACCCGAATGAGGCTGTGTTGCTGGAATGCGTTACCACAATGGTGACTAATCTGTTGTTTGATTATGGCGGCGATAAAGACCCTGATGAATGGGATTATCAGGCGATGGAACAGGCGATTAATGCTGAGATTCAGTCGTTGATTGCTGCCTGCCAACGTTGCCCCGCAAAGGTTGTATTAGTGACTAACGAAGTGGGAATGGGGATTGTGCCGGAGAGTCGTCTGGCACGACATTTTCGTGATATTGCCGGGCGGGTAAATCAGCAGTTGGCCGCTGCGGCAAATGAAGTATGGCTGGTGGTTTCGGGTATTGGAGTAAAAATCAAATGAGTAAATTATTTTGGGCGATGCTCTCATTTATTACGCGTCTGCCTGTACCGCGTCGCTGGTCCCAGGGACTGGATTTCGAGCATTATTCTCGCGGTATTATTACTTTTCCTTTGATTGGATTATTGCTTGGCGCGATTAGCGGGCTGGTCTTCATGGTGCTGCAGGCATGGTGTGGCGTACCACTGGCGGCACTGTTTAGCGTACTTGTGCTGGCGCTGATGACCGGGGGATTCCATCTGGACGGCCTCGCTGATACCTGTGATGGCGTATTTTCTGCACGTAGCCGCGATCGCATGTTGGAAATCATGCGTGATAGCCGTTTAGGCACCCACGGCGGTCTGGCATTGATTTTTGTGGTACTGGCAAAGATTCTGGTGTTAAGCGAGTTGGCTCTGCGTGGCGAACCGATCCTTGCATCGCTGGCGGCAGCATGTGCGGTCAGCCGCGGGACTGCCGCATTATTGATGTATCGTCATCGTTATGCGCGGGAAGAAGGGCTTGGCAATGTGTTCATTGGCAAAATTGATGGGCGACAAACCTGCGTCACACTCGGCTTAGCCGCTATTTTTGCTGCCGTATTATTGCCGGGTATGCATGGTGTGGCTGCTATGGTGGTGACGATGGTGGCGATTTTCATCCTCGGTCAGCTTCTCAAACGTACGCTGGGCGGGCAAACGGGCGATACGCTGGGAGCAGCCATAGAGTTTGGTGAACTGGTTTTCCTGCTGGCACTGCTATAAAGAGACGTGACATGCAAATACTTGCCGATTTACTGAATACGATCCCAGCCATCAATTCTGCCGCTATGTCGCGTGCACAACGGCATGTTGACGGGTTACTCAAACCTGTTGGTAGCCTGGGAAAGCTGGAGGCGCTTGCCATACAACTGGCAGGAATGCCGGGGTTGAATAGCATACCGCATGTGGGCAAAAAAGCAGTACTGGTTATGTGTGCCGATCACGGCGTCTGGGAGGAAGGGGTCGCTATTTCTCCAAAAGAAGTGACAGCCATACAGGCTGAAAATATGACCCGTGGAACAACCGGCGTGTGTGTGCTGGCAGCACAAGCGGGCGCTAACGTCCACGTAATTGATGTTGGTATTGATACTGCTGAGCCTATCCCCGGGCTTATCAACATGCGTGTCGCACGAGGTAGCGGCAATATTGCTTCAGCTCCGGCAATGAGTCGCCGTCAGGCTGAAAAGTTGCTTTTGGACGTCATATGTTATACGCGGGAGCTGGCAAAAAACGGTGTCACGCTGTTTGGTGTAGGTGAACTGGGGATGGCAAACACGACACCGGCAGCGGCAATAGTCAGCACAATCACTGGCCGGGATCCTGAAGAAGTGGTTGGGATTGGCGCAAACCTGCCGACAGATAAACTGGCTAATAAAATTGATGTTGTGCGTCGGGCGATTACGTTGAATCAACCAAATCCTCAGGATGGTGTTGATGTCCTGGCAAAAGTGGGTGGATTTGATTTGGTCGGAATAGCTGGAGTGATGTTAGGTGCTGCTTCCTGCGGTTTACCCGTGTTGCTGGATGGATTTCTTTCTTATGCTGCTGCGCTCGCAGCCTGCCAGATGTCTCCTGCAATCAAACCGTATCTCATTCCTTCTCACTTGTCGGCAGAAAAAGGCGCGCGTATAGCGCTCTCGCATTTGGGGCTGGAGCCTTATCTCAATATGGATATGCGTTTAGGTGAGGGGAGTGGTGCAGCTCTGGCGATGTCCATCATCGAAGCTGCTTGTGCGATATACAACAACATGGGCGAACTTGCTGCCAGTAATATTGTTCTACCGGGGAATACGACTTCTGATTTGAACAGCTAAAAACGAAAAGTCTGATAAAAGCTATACTTATCGGATAGTATTCGCGACTTAGGAAAGGGACATGATGCGTCGTGTAAATATTCTTTGCTCATTTGCTCTGCTTTTTGCCAGCCAAAATAGCCTGGCGGTAACTTATCCATTACCTCCAGAGGGTAGCCGTTTAGTGGGGCAGTCGCTTACTGTAACTGTTCCTGATCACAATACTCAGCCGCTGGAGACTTTTGCCGCACAATACGGGCAAGGGTTAAGTAATATGCTGGAAGCGAATCCGGGCGCTGATGTTTTTTTGCCGAAGCCTGGCTCACAACTCACCATTCCGCAGCAACTGATTTTGCCCGCCACTGTTCGTAAAGGGATTGTGGTTAACGTCGCTGAAATGCGTCTTTATTACTATCCGCCAGACAGTAATACAGTGGAAGTCTTTCCTATTGGTATCGGCCAGGCTGGGCGAGAAACCCCGCGTAACTGGGTGACTACCGTTGAACGTAAACAAGAAGCACCAACCTGGACGCCAACGCCGAACACCCGGCGCGAATATGCGAAACGAGGGGAGAGTTTGCCCGCATTTGTTCCTGCGGGGCCCGATAACCCCATGGGGCTGTACGCGATTTATATTGGCAAGTTGTATGCCATCCACGGTACCAATGCCAATTTTGGTATTGGGCTCCGTGTAAGTCAGGGCTGTATTCGTCTGCGTAATGACGATATCAAATATCTGTTTGATAATGTTCCTGTAGGCACTCGTGTACAAATTATTGATCAGCCAGTGAAATACACAACGGAACCGGATGGTTCAAAGTGGCTGGAAGTTCATGAGCCGCTGTCGCGCAATCGTGCAGAATATGAGTCTGACCGAAAAGTGCCATTGCCGGTAACCCCATCTTTGCGGGCGTTTATCAACGGGCAAGAAGTTGATGTAAATCGCGCAAATGCTGCGTTGCAACATCGATCGGGAATGCCTGTGCAAATTAGTTCTGGTTCAAGACAGATGTTTTAAGAGCGTTGGTAATTAGAAAGTAAAAAGCCTGCTCGAAAGCAGGCTTTTTTGAATTTGGCTCCTCTGACTGGGATCGCCTTTGCCAGTAAGTGGCTAATAAGTAAGCTAAACCAGAGTTATCTTCCTGTCAAGACCACCAGAATGACCACCAATAGGAGCTGGCTACATAAATTTGGTTTGAGCTTCCCTACTGCATGTGGTGATAGTTACTATAGTGTCCCTACGTGGGAAGCGCTGATCCTCTCCCCTAGTGGAACTGTGTCTAAAGAGCGATAACAGTCCGCTCAGGGCGTGAAGCGGAAGTTGCTAAATCAGTCTATGTTAATCAACGAGGAGCTGGTAGATAAGATTGACACTAAAAATTATGGTGATGGTTCCAATAACGTGTTTGTTATCTGGACTTTATCATTAAAATCCTCTACAAAATCCGAGTGTTTTAAATTTCTAGGCTTCGTACATCTACAATCTGTACTCGTTGAAATTTCTTCATCTCCAGAGAAGTACTACAAGTTACGTATCCATCAAGAACGTGTTATGGAAGGTATGATGCCTGAAGAACCAAAAGCCATAGTTATAGAAGATACTGAGTGGGGGTGTATCCACTCGCAGTATCACTACCAAGATAAAGATCCTGCGATAATAACATGTATCGTAAACGTAAATAATACTGACTTAATAGCTACAGAGCTTGTGAACTCAGTGTTGAATACATCCTGAATTTCTTCTCTCGATGCTGGTACACAGCGATCATATAAAGTTACCGCGAAAGAAACGACTGATCCTACCCTCGTAATATGGACACTGCTCTAAGCGAGGTTCTGGTTTTCAAATTGTTCCGGAGTGAGACCGCCACACCAACTGTGCCGTCGCCAGCGACTGTAATCACATTCGATATAATTAAACACCGTTGCCCGCATTATTTCCCGGCTGATAAAGTGTTCTCCATGGAGACATTCCACTTTCAGTGAATGAAAGAAGCTTTCCACGCAGGCATTATCGTAGCAGCAGTGTAAATAGACCCATTTTAGTTCCATACACTTTTTGAGATCCCGGCCAAATAATGGCGCTGTCGGTATTCCTCCGGTGTCATATTATTCAGCGATTCATGCGGGCGTTCACAGTTATATTTTGATAACCATTTTTCAGTGATTTCCCGTACTTCATTCAGCGTTCTGAACAGATAAAAATCGAGTATTTCTGTTCGGTATGTCCGGTTAAAGCGCTCAATGAAAGCGTTCTGCGTCGGCTTACCCGGCTGGATAAACTCCAGTTTTATTGCATGTTTCTCTGCCCATTCAGCCAGTGCCAGGGAGATAAATTCCGGGCCGTTATCCAGACGAAGCATGGCCGGATAGCCACGGTTTGCCGCGATCCTGTCGAGTACACGGACCACTCGCTGAGCTGGCAGATTCAGATCGATTTCAATCGACAATGCCTCACGGTTAAAATCATCAACGACATTGAACATGCGAAAACGACGGCCACAGACCAGGGCATCATGCATAAAATCGACAGACCAGCTCAGGTTCAGACTCCGGCAGGCCTGACGGATACTGAGTTCGAACGTCGTTATCAGATGAGTAACCAGCTCACGCTTAAAGGCTGGTTTTAAAGCTTTTTTTCGATAACGTCTTTCAGCGCCCGGTTCTCCAGACTCAGGTCGGCAAACATTTGTTTTAGACGGCGGTTCTCGTCCTCAAGATCCTTGATTTTCTTAATATCAGAAGCCTCCATGCCGCCGTATTTGGACTTCCAGTTGTAATAGGTGGCTTCAGAGATTCCGGCCTCGCGACAGACATCTTTAACAGTTCGTCCGGCTTCAACCGACTTAATCACGGCGATGATCTGATGCTCAGTAAAACGGGCTTTACGCATAGCGCTCTCCTTCGTTGGCAGATTGATTATGCCGGATGATCTCTAAATGTGAATGGCACGATTATGCGGGATACTTACACCACCGACGGAATATGAAAATCAATATTATCGACGGCTCAGAAGTGTCTAGATTATCCGTGGCGATTCAATTCTGCCCATTTGACGAATGAATTAGCTGATAGTCGTGGTGATAAAGTTGGGACTGCATAGGAAATAGCTCAATAGTTATTTTAGGGGTGATGAGTGGAGAGGCTAATGCGAGAAATGAGTTACATATTTTCCATTGAGAGAAATAAACAGGTGAACCTCTATATTTTGAAGTTAGTTTTTTATTTGTTAAATGAAATTCAATACAATCCAGTCCTAAAGATAGGCCTTTACCTCGATATTTGATGTAAGCTTCTTTGAGCGTCCACATTTTCCAAAAAAGTAATTGACCTTCATAACGAGGAAGTGAAACTATGTTAGTAGCTTCCTGTGGAGTAAAAAAATGCTGACTGATATTCAGATAAGAGTTGTCTAAATCTCTTATTTGTTCAATATCGACACCAAGCTCGCAGTGAGAACTAATAGCAACGGCTACTGTATCTATAGTATGGGAAAGGTTAAAAAAAATCTTTTTTGCCAACTGAGGAAAAACTATAAATGGTTTGCCATATTTGCACGTACTAAATTGCCATGATTGTAATGAGACATCAGGTTGATATCTTTTTAGTGCTGTTTTGAGCAGGATACGGCTTAAAATATAGAGTTCTTTATCACTCACAAAATGAAACTGATCATAGCGTTTTATTTCTTCCTCATTGAGATAGTGAAGGAAGTTATCTCTACTGGTTTGATGAAAAAAACTAGTATGTCCAATTAATATATCAATCCTCATTTAGATAATCTCATTCCTGTTAGCAATGTGTATAGCGTGATTCGTATTCCGAGCTTGTATTTTATGTTTGATGTTTTTCACATGAAACTTTACTGTGTTTATTGATATGTTAAGATTATGTGATATTTGAGAGTACTCATCACCTTGTGCCAGCATGCGCAATACTTGTCTTTCACGCAGAGATAACGGGTTTTTTTCTTTGAACTTATCCATGTTTCCCCCCATCCTGAATGGTATCTGTGTATCTGTGTATCTGTGTATCTGTGTATCTGTGTATCTGTGTATCTGTTGTTTTGGCAGTATTTAAGAGGAATTTACGATACAACGGTTTTTATGTAAATGGGAATTACGCATTATTTTCTATGTGGTGGCTGTATCAATTCATACCCGCTACATCATGTATGTACTGCATGACTTACATGTTTTTGCTTACAGACAGAATCTAATTCATTGAAGAAAAACATGTAATCAGAATATAAGGATTTTTTGGGGGTATTCCTGTAAGTGATAAAATGCAATATGATTATATGAATACGCAATAAAAAACTATACTTGCGGATAGGTGTGCCATTTAGAATAATCATGTTAAATAATCTATAAATCCGATAATAAGGTGATGGTTATGGATAATACCTCTGGAGATTTTCCATGTAATAAGATGGACACGCGTAAGCAGTTACCGCTAACACCAAGTCAACAGGGGTTTTTATTCCATTCCTTAAAGGATAAGAAAAGGAGTAACTACCATGAGCATTTTACATGCATTTTTTCTCAGCATGTAGATAGCGCCCACTTCAAGTGGGCGCTGGAAACGTTATTTCGAAAGCATGAGTGTTTTCGCACTGATTATAACTGGGAGATTGATGAGCGCCCTTGTCAGGTGGTGAAGACCGATGTGTTGCCGGATATATATGTGTTAGACTGTGAGCAAGAGGAAATACGTTTTCTACTAGCTAATGATGACATTATCATTCCTGTCCCGCAGGATGACGGTATTGATGCTATAATTCCTCAACTGCTACAGGCTGATTTAAAATACCCATTTTCCTTGAAAACGATCCCAGTCCGGGCCTACCTTATTCAGTCAACGAAAGAAAGTGCTTTTATACTATCATACCATCATATTGTGATGGATGGCTGGAGCTTATCCCTTTTCATTAAACAGTTGCTCCAACTCTATGGAGCGGCTGTGGTCAGTGGTGTGAGGGATGATAGCGCCATTATCCCCTCATCTCTGAAACCCCTTGTAGACACACTGTCGGCCCGACGTCACACCTTTCAGCACGACTATTGGGCTGCATATCTTCGGGAGGGAACACCAACTTGTATCGTGCCGCTGTCACAATATCACACAGATACTGAAGCCGAGAACAATTCTTACGTTAATCAAACAAATCATGTGGAGATCAATTTGTCTCCGGATGTGTGTCAGAAAATACAGACGCTATGCAGCGATTATCGTATCACCCCCGCAGTAATCTTCTATGTGGCCTGGGGCATCCTGCTACAACGTTGGTGCTATGCTGACGATGTGTTATTCGGCGCGACAATATCAGGGCGAAATATACCAATTGATGGTATAGAAGAAACACTAGGGCTATTTATTAACACGTTGCCGCTGCGTCTGCGTGATGATGGGGCGACACTGTTGCAACACTTACAACGTATGCACCAAACACTAATAGCTCACTACAGCAATGAACATGATGCCTTAGCCAGCATACAACGGTTGGTACATAAAGAAGGTCATGCTGGGGATCTTTTTAATACCTTAGTGGTGTTGGAGAATTATCCCGTTGATATGACATTATTGTCATGCGCGTCGCCCGTGGCAATTCGCCATCTCAGTGTACATGAACAAACGCACTATCCGCTGACCTTGACCATCACTCAACAGAAGGGATTCCGTTTCAGTATTGCATATGCCCTTAACTACCTGACCAACAACATGGCGCAAGCGTTGCTGATGCACCTGAGTTATCTGCTTGAACAACTGGTGGACAATCCGCAGCGCCCCATTGCTGCGTTGGTAAACTTGTCCCCATGCCAGCAGGCGCAGGTACTTCAACCCTATCTGGAACGCATGGCATGCCGGGATTGGGATAGTCAATCCAACGTCATCGAACAATTTCATCAAGTTGCTGCGACTTCGCCAGCACAGGTCGCAGTGGTTGATGAATTGTGCGCGTTGACCTATTCGGAGTTGGCAGCACAAGCTGAGCAGCTCGCGGCTTATTTGGTACAGCAGGGTGTTATGGTTGGCGATACTGTAGGCATAATTAGCGAACGCCGGGTAAACACCGTGGTTGCCATCATCGCCATCATGTTGATCGGGGCTGCTTATGTGCCCATCAGCCCCGACTACCCAGTGGGTAGGATGCAGGAAATTATTGATGACAGCGGCTTGGCGCTGTTGCTGGTACATGGCAAACCGCTAGATGCATTAAACGTTGCGCAGAGTGACCTCTGTGCATTTCCCGTCGCGCCCTCGGTGGTATTTCCGGTTATCACACCAGATTCTCGCGCTTATGTGATTTATTCATCGGGGTCGACGGGTAAGCCAAAAGGTATCGCGGTGGCGCACCGCGGTTTATTGCGCCTGATACAAGGCGACAGCCCGCTGAAGGTGGAGAGCGGTGAGACAACGCTGCTGACCTGCCCATTTGAGTTTGATGTTTCGGTGTTTGAGATGTGGTCTACCTTGCTCAACCACGGCAAACTAGTATTACTCAGCAAACAGGCATTACTTGATATCAATCACATTCGCCGCACGATCGCTGATGAACAGGTGGCGCGCGCCTGGTTTACCTCATCCTTGTTTAACTCCTATGTGGCAGAAGGTGCCGATTTCTTCGGTATGTTACAACACATTACGGTGGGCGGCGAAGCAGTATCTGCGTGGCATGTCAACGACGTGATGCAAAAATACCCGCATCTGGTGGTGACAAACGGTTATGGGCCGACGGAAAACACTATTTTTACCACCGCATATCGTTTCAACGGGTTGCAACCCGCCCGAGTCCCGATAGGATACGCGGTACCGGGCACCTCGCTCTACATTACCGATCTCCATGGGCATTTGTTGCCTATCGGTGCCACCGGTGAACTAGTGGCGGGTGGAGTGGGGGTCGCCATCGGCTATCAGAACAACCCGGCGCTAAGTGCGACGGTTTTTGTCCCTGATCCTTTTATTCCCGGCGGTATGATGTACAAAACTGGCGATTATGCCCGGTTGCTGGATGATGGCTGTGTTGACTGTTTTGGGCGTAAAGACGGTCAAATTAAGATCAATGGACAACGAATTGAAACCGGAGAGATCGAGCAGCGCCTGCTGGAGTGCTCCGGCATTATCGAGGCGGTAGTGGTTCCTTACCGCGTACGTGAAACGCTGCATATTGCGGCAGTGGTCTGCGTCAATGATAGCTATGATGAGGTGGAAGTTCGAGGGCAATTGGCTGACAGATTGCCGCCATTCGCTATTCCGGAATCCTTGGTGGTGGTGACGGAGATTGCAAAAAGCCATAGTGGCAAGGCCGACTTGGCGCAGTTGCGGTATCTCCTGCCCGCAACTCAGTGCAACGCCGTGTCCACCACGATATCAGAGGTGCATAGTGACATGGAACATGCGCTGCATGCTATCTGGCAACGCGTACTTGATAGACAAGACATTGATAGCAATGCCTCCTTTTTCGCCCTCGGTGGCACCTCATTGGATACCATCAGGGTTAAAGGGGATATTAAGCGGCAACTTGGCTTGGAGATTGATATTACCGATCTCTTTAAGTACCCAACGCTCACGGCGTTAGCACATTTTCTCGATACTGCCGTATCGCCGGAGGATGCAATTCCAACGCGTGCTGTTGTCTACAGCGACATGCCGGTGGCGATTGTCGGTATGGCGGGACGTTTCCCCGGTGCGGCGAATATTGCAGCGTTGTGGACGCTGGTTGTAGGAGGGGAATCGGGATTAACACTGTTCAGTGATGAAGAGTTGCGCGCGCATGGTGTGACACCTGACACGCTTAAACAAGCGAATTATATAAAAACCAAAGGGATTGTTGATGATCACGAATGGTTTGATGCGGATTTCTTTGGTTATACTCCCAACGAGGCGGAATGTATGGATCCGCAAATTCGCTTATTGCATCAGTGCTGCTGGCAAACTCTGGAACACGCTGGGTGCGATCCTGCCACCTTTACTGGTGCGATTGGCATTTATGCCGGACTGCTGACATCCCCCCACTGGCTTAATGCGGTAATGCAAGACACTACCGACTCTACCGCCCTGTACAAGGCCAGTATCCTGAATATCCATTCCGTCACAGCATTGATTGCCCATGCGCTTAACCTCACCGGCCCTGCCGTGACGCTTGACACCGCCTGCTCCACTTCGGCAGTGGCTATCCACCAGGCCTGCATCGCACTACGTAACCGGGATTGCGATGCGGCATTGGCGGGCGGCGTTTCTATCGAGATGCCTGCGTACCGGGGCTATGAATATCATGAAGGCATGATCAATGCGCGAGATGGTGTCTGTCGTCCTTTCGATAGCCAAGCCTCTGGCACAGTCACCGGTGATGGCTTAGGAATGCTGCTGCTAAAACGTCTGGACGACGCGCTGGCGGATCGGGACTGCATCTATGGTGTGATCAAAGGTTCGGCGGTCAATAATGATGGCAATAACAAAATCGGCTATACCGCGCCGAGTGTGATCGGGCAATCAACGGTAATCCGCACCAGTTTGCGCCGTGCCGGTTTTGATAGCGACAGTATCGGATTGGTGGAAGCGCACGGCACCGGTACGGTGCTGGGTGATCCTATTGAGTTACGTGCGCTTAATGAGGTGTTTGGCCCAACACCTGTTCCGTTTTGTGTGGTTTCAGCGCTGAAAAGTAATATTGGCCACCTCAACTCCGCTGCGGGAGTGGCGGGCGTCATCAAAACAACGCTCGCCCTGCATCATCAAGTGTTGCCACCAACAGCGCACTTTCGCCAACTCAATCCTGCTATAGATCTATCGCGTTCTGCATTGTACGTTAACCAGCAAGTCCAACCGTGGCCGTCGACGCGTCCTCGTCGTGCACTGGTGAGCTCCTTCGGCATCGGCGGCACCAATGCCAGCATCGCACTAGAAGCACATCAACATGAGGACGACCCTTCAGCGACGGGGGTACGCGACAGCTATCTGTTGTTGTTCTCCGCTAAAACACCCGCTGCGTTAGAGTTGCGCGTGGCCTCCACACTGGAATATGTCAAGCATGGAGTAGGGGTGCGCCTGCCGGATGTGGCTTATACATTGCAAACTGGACGCACAGCCTTTGACCATCGGCGGGCTTATTTGGTGAGTCGTGGGTCGAAAATCGATCTCTCCTGTGCCACGATATTGCAAGCGGAAATCTTCAATGGTCAGCGCACGACAGCGGAGATCTGCTTCATGTTTCCTGGTCAAGGTAGCCAATATCACGGCATGGCCAGCGCGCTCTATGCTCATCAACCCATGTTTCGCCAGCACATGGATCGCTGCTTTGCTGCATTCCAACGCTATTCGACGGTCGATCTCAAGGCGTTGTTGTTTGACGATGAGGATACGCGGGATATTGATCAAACGCAGTTCACACAACCGGCGTTGTTCTGTGTCGAATACAGCCTAGCGCGCACCTTGATTGATCTGGGGATTACGCCGGACAGTATGATCGGGCACAGTCTGGGCGAGTATGTTGCGGCCTGTATTGCTGGCGTATTTACTCTTGAGGATGCGCTGCACGTCATTGAGGCGCGCGGACGTTTGATGCAGTCCATGCGTCCCGGTAGCATGATGGCGGTCTACCTTAGTCGCGAACAGTTGACCCCATGGCTAGCTGCAGAACGGGGTATTGAACTGGCAGCTAATAATAGCGCGCATTTTTGCGTAGTCGCGGGCGAGCAGGCGGCCATTTCCCGTTTGAGCACACGCTTAGTCGAGGGCGGGATACAGCACAGGCGCCTGAAAACCTCTCACGCATTCCACTCGGCCATGATGACGCCGATGCTGCACGATTTTGCACAGTTGCTGGGGCAAATCCCGATGCACGCGCCGCACAAGCGCTTTATATCTAATGTAAGCGGTACATGGATTACTGAGGAGCAAGCTACCTCGCCGGATTACTGGGTGCAGCAAGTGCGCAACGCGGTGCTGTTTAGCGAAGGTGCGGCGCAACTGTTGGTACAACCCACGCTGTTTATCGAATGTGGGCCGGGTAATACGCTCTCTACCTTTATTCAAGGACATAACCAATACAGCGATCAGCCGACCCTGTTGACGCTACGCAAAGCCAACGCGGCGATCGATGATGAGCACATGTTGCATCGTACGCTGGCGGCGCTGTGGGTCAGGGGGGAGAATATTGATTGGAGACGCTTTAACCAGACGGCACTCGGCAAGCACATTCCATTGCCGGATTACCCCTTCGAACAGACTTATTACTATCGCTATGGTGCTGCACTTTCCGGTTATCGCCAGTATCCAAATCCTCTGCGCCGTCCGCAAGATGAGTGGCTCCAGCGTGTGCTGTGGCGGATGCACGACACATCCTTGCGGGAGGCGTTCTATGCGCCGGGCGAATTGATCATCATTATTAGTGCTGACGGCGACAAGTTACAGCAGACGCTGATGAGTAGTGGTGTCGACAGCATCACAATGCCGCTGCCGATATCGTCAGAGGACGACGTGTGGGATAATGACCGTATTCTGACGCATTTCCACGACATCTGCGCACTTTTAGCACACAAAACCTACCGACAGTTACATTGCTTGTATGCTCCCGGTGCGGAGGCAGGATCATCGTTGACACAGTCGCTCTCGGGACTTTATCGTGTTGCTCGCTGGTGTATGCACAGCACCACGCCGCTGGCGTCCTTAACAGTATTGACCCATGGTGCGTTTCGCGTACAGGAAGAGGATAATCCCGAACCGACGCTGGCAGCGTTGTCGGGCGCAGTAAACGTGTTTGCCCAAGAGCTGCACCCGACCGAAGTACGATTGATCGATATCGATGCGCAGAGCAGTGATGAGAATCTGAACTTGCTAACCCAGCGTCTGGCCCCGAAACAAGAAACGGTAATGGCGCTCAGGCAGGGGATGCTTTACCTGCGACGCTTTATCCCGACACGGCTGTTGGCGCACTTACCCCCTCAAACAGGGTGTATACCGGGCAACGTACTGTGGATTATCGGCGGTGAAAAGGGGATTGGCCGCATGATCGGCGAAGCGCTTGCTCAGCGTGAGGGAGTCCGTGTGGTACTGAGCAGCCGCACAGGTTATCACCATGAAGCGGTGCAGCAGGACGCATTAGACGTTATCCACTGCGACGTGACGCAGGCGGAGGCGGTTAGAGCTTGTCTGGCAACTCTGCTCGAACGCTATGGACGGTTGGATGGCGTGATTTTTGCTGCCGACGCTACCACCACATTGACACTGCATCAATTGAGCGAATCTGCGCTACGCGACACGCTAACGGTGAAAGAACGGGGTACTGCTAATGTGCTGCATGCGTTAGCGCAACGGAATCTGCTGGATGAGCGTCTGCTACTGCTGTTCTGTAACTCGTTGGCTGCCGTGAATGCGGAGATTGGCCAGACAGGCTATGCTACCGCCAGCGCCTATTTGGATGCACTGGCACAGCAACTGCGTACCCGCTACAAGGTGAATGCGCTCAGTATCGGGTTGGATGCATTGCGTGAGCAGGGCATGTTGTTGGATGCTATAAACGGCAGTGAATACGATGTCTTGCGTGGACTGCGCCCATTGATGACGGGAACGTTGCTACAGGCTTATAAACAACAAGGGGCTGACACCAGCTACTACGCGCGATTATCCCCCGAGTCCGATTGGCTGCTGGATGAGCACCGGATATCCGGTATCGCCACGCTGCCGGGAACCGGCTATCTGGCGCTGGCGTATGAAGCTCTGCGCCATTACTTTGTGCAAGACCAAATCTGCATTGATGAATTGGTCTTTTTGGCACCGTTGACTGTGATGGACAACTGCAGTGTTGACGTTTTTGTTGACATTTCACCTAACGGGCAAGGAGTTAGTGTCGAGGTGAAATCAATGACGGAGCGCTTTAGTGGCACGTTAACAACCCATGCCAGAGGCAGGGCGACGCGTCTGATGGTAGACGATAATGTTGTGTGCGATCTCACGGGGCTGATGCGCGAGATGCACACTATCACTCCTCCAACAAAGGAATTATCGAGCACGCACTTCCACTATGGGCCGCGCTGGCACAGCGTACAACAACTGTATGGCAATACCGCCCAGACTCAGGTTTTCGCAACGCTGGCCCTGCCCACCGTTGCCGCTAATGATACGATCGCACTGCACCCTGCGCTGTTGGACATCGCCAGCAGTGTTGTCGAACAACTGCCTGGTTTTCATACTGATTCGGTACCTTTCCTTTATCAGGATTTACGCCTGTACCGCCCGTTGCCGAACACCTTACATGTGGCGCTGACTGTCAATCGGCACGATGAGGAGGGTGACAGCTACGCTTTCACGCTCTACGACATGGCAGGCGAGATGGTTGCCCGCTGTGCGGCAATGGTGAAGCGCAAGGTACAGCTCCACATACAAGATGTCGATGACGACACGCGACTGCGCGTGCCCAGTGCCGATAACTACCAACTGCGGCTGGCCGCTGAGGGGGAGGGGGCAGGAAAGCTAGCGTTGTGCCCTACGCCGCGCTTAGCGCTGGGGGATTCACAAGTAGAGATTGAGGTACTGGCCACCGGACTGAACTTTAAGGATGTGCTGTTCACCACGGGATTGCTCCGGCAGCAGCCGGGTGAGGCTCCGCTGCAATTGGGACTGGAGTGCGCCGGACGCATTACTCGCGTGGGTAAAAATGTCACTGAATTTGCCCCGGGAGAGGATGTTATGGCGGTGCTAAACGGTGGTTTTGTCCAGTACGCACGGGTAGAAAGCGATTGCGTAGTGAGAAAACCAGCCCATTGTCGCATCGAACAGGCGGCTGCGCTGCCTATCGCATACCTCACCGCCTATTACGCACTGGTGGTGCGCGCTAATTTGCAACCCGGAGAACGAGTATTGATCCACAGTGCGGCGGGGGGCGTTGGCTTGGCTGCGCTACATATTGCCAAACGCTGCGGAGCACAGATTTTCGCCACAGCAGGTAGCGAGCAGAAACGCGATTACTTGCTTTCGCTAGGCGTACATGCCGTAGCTGATTCACACGACGAACAGTTCGCTGCCACTCTGCTGACCGCATCGGACGGACAGGGGATGGATGTGATCCTTAACTCCCTCACAGGCCGTCTGCTTGACGCTAGCCTCGCGCTGCTGGCACCGCTGGGCCGTTTTCTTGAGCTGGGCAGCAAGGACATTGTGGAAGACAAAGCGCTACCGATGCGTTTCTTCGCCCAAGGCGGCACCTTTATTCCGATTAATTTTCACGCGGCGCATGGTGCGTTTAGTCGCTACCTGCAACAGATTGTCGCTTGGATAGATGATAACACGCTACCGCTCCTTCCATGCAAATCCGTACCATTGCCCGAGGTTGCACGCGCCTTCGCCACCCTGACCACGCCGCAGCATATTGGCAAGGTGGTGGTAACGCATCGCACTGCGGCAGGCATGGACCGGCTGAACGCCATGATAGCAGAAAGGCGCCTCGGCGGCTATGCGCTCAGCATGAGCAATGCCGAGGTGATGCGCCAATTGTGGCCGATACTGAACACTCGCAGTCCGTGGGCGCAACTGCTGCTCTCACCTCGGGCGATCGATAGATTAGCGCGGGGCAACCGGGTGGATCGCGGTGTACCGTCTGCCGCTAACGATACGATTACTCAGCAGACAGTGAAAAAGCGGCCCCGTCCGGAAATTGGCGTGCCTTACAGCCCCGCGACACGTGAAGTGGAACGCGTGCTCTGCCAAATCCTGGAAGAGTATCTGGGTCTGGATAGAGTAGGCATTGACGACAACTATGCCGAATTAGGGGCAACCTCACTCGATATGGTGCAACTGAGTGGGCAAATGGCGCGTCACTATCCGCAAGTGAGCGTGGTGTCGCTGTACAACCACGCCACCGTGCGCCAGCTGGCGACGTTTTGCCAGCCCCCGGAGGGCGAGTCAAATGCGCCATCACCACAGCCTGCAGTACAGACGAATACGCGCGCGAATCAGATAGCAAAACGTGCTTTGCAAATTGCGAAAAATACTGCGCGCAGTCACACGTCTTTGCATTAATCCGGGCGCCTCCTCGCCCTGAAGAAAGGTAATGAAGTTTATGGAATACGCAAGCGAAATGAACGGCATGGAAATCGCCATTATTGGTATGGCGGTCCGTTTCCCGCAGTCCCGGACGTTACACGAATTCTGGCATAACATCGTTCAGGGTAAAGAGTGCGTCACCTTCTTTAGCGAGGAGGAGTTGCTGGCCGAAGGCGTCGAACAGAGTACTCTGGACAACCCGGCCTATGTACGGGCCAAGCCCTATATCGAGGGCATATGCGACTTTGATGCTGCATTTTTCGGTTACAGTCACAAAGAGGCGCAGACTCTGGATCCGAAATCCCGCGTATTACATGAAGTTGCCTACCATGCGCTGGAAGATGCAGGCTATGCCCAACGTACCAGCGATCTGATCACCGGGGTATTCGTGGGGGCGTCAGAAGATGTGGATTGGCTACGGCGTTCGCTGTCACAGATTGGCGGCGATGCGCTGAATCGTTTTGAGTCTGGCATCTATGGTCATAAGGATCTGCTCGCACATCTCATTGCCTACAGTCTCAATCTCAACGGTCCGGTGTATAGTCTCTACACCAGTTGTTCGACTTCTCTGAGTGCAACGCATATCGCTTGCCGCAGCTTGTTGTTTGGCGAATGTGATCTGGCGTTGGCGGGTGGAATTACTATCGATTTACCGCAGAAGTCAGGCTACTTCTGTCAACAGGGCATGATCCACTCCACCGATGGCCACTGCCGTCCTTTTGACAGTCAGGCTTCTGGCACCCTGTTTGGCGATGGCGCGGGTGTGGTTGTGCTTCGGCGTTTGGAAGATGCTCTGGCAGCGGGCGATCGCATCTATGCGGTGATCCGGGGTAGCGCGGTCAACAATGACGGTAAACAAAAAATCGGTTTTGTCGCGCCTGGTCATGAGGGACAGAAGGCGGTCATTTGTGCGGCCTGTCATCTGGCAGAAGTAAGCCCAGAAAGCATCGGCTACGTTGAAACCCACGGTACCGGCACCCGTATTGGCGATCCTATCGAGTTCGCTGCGTTGACGGAGGCGTTCGATACTTCACACCGCCAATACTGTGCACTAGGGGCTGTAAAGGCGAATATTGGCCACACCCACGCGGCGGCGGGCGTGGCTGGGTTAATCAAGACGGCGCTGGTACTTCATCACCGGACCATTCCGCCGCTCGCCAACTATCAAATGCCTAACTCGAAGCTGGATCTGGCGCATTCACCGTTTTATATCCCGATACAGCCGCAGGAGTGGCCCGCATCGCGGATGCCGCCCCGCGCTGGCGTCAGTTCTTTTGGCATTGGCGGTACTAATGTGCATATGATTTTGGAAGGGCTGAATCCTGCGGTGCGCGATGACCATGACCAAGTGCGAGCACCGGTGTTTATCCCTCTCTCCGCGCCGTCTTTCGAGCAGTTGGATGAGCTGACGCAACAGCTTACCCCGTTGCTGGCTACCCTTGATGCGTCAACGCTAGCCTACACACAACAAGTGGCGCGCCCCGTGTTTGATTGCCGCCGAGTGATACAAGTGGAAAACGATGGTACGCAAGCGATGCTGGCATCGCTGGATAACCTAATGCCCGACGCTCCTTGGGGCCTACACTGTCCAGATCTACGTACTACGAACGATTGTACTTACGCACAGTGGCTGGCGCATTCGGCACATTATCAACGCGAAGCGACTGCTCTGACGGCATTACTCGACGGCATGAATATTCCACCCGCTTATTGCCACGCTGAAACGTGGGCGGCACAAGCGAACAGCAGCCTGCTAATCAGAGGCTGCCAGACTATCGCCGCGCTAAAAACCTGGATGAACCTGCTACCGACATTAACACTGCTGTCGGGTGCTGGAACAGGCCTTTTGCCTGCCGCTGCAGCCAGTGGCATGATTGCGACGCAAGACGTGTTGCATTTGCTGTGGGAAATGGAGCAAAAGGCGCTTCATCTCTGGCTTCCTGAGCGCCATGAACCTATCCCCGGCTACGTGCTGGCTTGGCAAGGAAATCCCATCACCGATGCACAGCGTAACGACAGAGGGTTTTGGAGTGAAGCGCTGTTGGCAGATACCCGAGAACTGGGGGAGGGCGTTCACAGTATCAACTGGGTTAGGCTGCCGCCGGAAATAAGAGAAGACGTTGATGTATTGCGCTACGTGGCGCAACTGTGGTGTGCAGGTATCAATGTGGATTGGGCCGTGTGGTACGGCACTCCGCTGCCGCAACGCGGGAGCGCATCAGCATATCCCTTCGCACACAACCACTACCCATTGCCTGGACGGGTAATGGGTAGTGTGGAGACCCAACCCGAAGCAGGACCCGAAACGCACCACCCTTATCAGGCACGTCCCGTGTTAAGCGTACCTTTCGTAGCCGCACACTCGCGGGGTATGCAGTATATCACAGGTCTGATGGAACTGTTGCTGGAAATATCGCCGGTCGGGGTGGACGACGACTTTTTTGAATTAGGCGGGCATTCGCTGCTGGTGACGCAATTGACCTCCCGTTTAGAACGCGATTTCAACGTACATATCGATCTTTTGACCCTGATGGAAAACCCCAATCCGCGCAATATCTACGCGCATATCGCGGCGCAACTGGGGGGCGAAGACAACCTCGAAATAGCCTGTCAGTAAAGGAGCTCAATGATGAACGTGGCGGTAATAGGTGCAGGAGTAATGGGAACTGGCGTCGCTCATAACATGGCGCAATACGGCATATCAACTAACGTTGTGGATATTTCTCAATCTCAGTTGGATAAATGCCGACAGATGATCGAAGCGAACTTACGCTTATATAATTTTCACCCGCAGCATAAAAAAAAGACGCATAGCACAGCGGAGATAATGGAAAATATCCGTTTCACAACTGAGTTGGACGACATTGTAGAATGTGATTTGGTGATTGAGAATATTACTGAGGATATAGAGAAAAAAAATGCACTATACACACGGATGAATACGATCTGCGGCGCGTCGACAGTGTTTGGTGTTAATACGTCCGCCATATCTATCACTGCGTTGTCAAAATTAATGCGACATCCGGAGAATGTAGTCGGCGTCCATTTTATGAACCCGGTACCGCTGATGCACACCGTCGAATTAATCCGTGGTGTACATACTGCAGAGCGTACACTGAACATATTTCACCACTTATTTGCTCAGTTGAATAAAACCGGCATCGTGGTCAATGATTCTCCGGGCTTTGTCACTAATCGTGCCATGATGATTTTTGTTAACGAAGCCATATTTATGGTGCAGGAGCAGATCGCCCGTGCTGAGGATATCGATACGTTGTTTAAAACCTGCTTCGGGCACAAGATGGGGCCACTACAAACTGCCGATTTGATTGGCTTGGATACGATTTTGCAATCGTTGCAGGTGCTATATGAAAGTTTTAATGATGATAAGTATCGCCCCAGCTTTTTATTAAAGAAAATGGTCGATGCAGGGTATTTGGGCGTGAAATCAGGGCAGGGGTTTTATCGCTATCAACAGACGTACGCCGAGCAGTGATTCTGGGTTAACCAGATAGGGATATGAATATGAAAAAGCAAGATATGAAAGCCGCCATTCGGGAATTTCTTTCACGCTCATTACGTGGGCATACGTTGAACGATGATGACGATATTTTTTCTCTCGGGCTTGTCCATTCGTTATTTACTGTGCAAATCATACTGTTTATAGAAAAAAATTTTCAGGTTGAGCTGGAAGTGAGTGAGTTGAAAACAGAACAGATTGCTACCGTCAATAAAATAGTGGAGCTCATTCAGCGACAAACAGGCCTGGAGTAAACTATGTGCACTGAAAATTATGAGCTGGCTCAGCAAGAGGCAGTCCTGTTTGCCAAACAACATCTCGCCCTGGCTGCACAGAATATTGAACGTCAGCAGTTTATTGTGCCAGACATTATTTCTTGCGTGGCGCAGGCCGGGTACTTAGGTGCGTCAATCCCCCAAAAATATGGCGGACGAGGTTACGATTCTTATCAACTGTGCGCTTTGCATGAAGTGATGGCTGGGGTTCACGGTTCGTTAGAAAATCTCATAACAGTGACTGGCATGGTCAGCACGCTGCTGCAACGCGTGGGCAGCGCAGCGCAAAAAGCCCATTATTTGCCAAAGCTGGCAACGGGGGAATTGATCGGCGCGATTGCCCTCACAGAGCCGAATATCGGCAGTGACTTAGTGAACGTGGAAACAGAATTACAGCAGGATGGCGACGGTTGGCGGCTGAACGGGAAAAAGAAATGGATCACGCTAGGGCAGATTGCTGATTTTTTTATTGTTTTAATCCACTGTGGTAATCAATTAGCGACAGTGCTTATCGATCGCAATACCGACGGCTTTACTATCACTCCACTCAACGACATGTTGGGGTTACGCGGCAATATGTTGGCAGAGCTGCATTTTAATGACTGCCGCCTGAAGGAGGATGCATTGCTCGGTCCGCTCACCCCTGGGGTACCGCTGGCGGTGAATTTTGCGCTCAATGAAGGGCGGTTCACCACCGCTTGTGGCAGCCTAGGATTATGTCGGGCCGCTGTGGATGTGGCAGCGCGCTACATCCGCCAGCGTAAACAGTTCAAGCGGCGGTTATTTTCTCATGGCATTGTTCAGCACTTGTTTGCCACAATGCTGACCCAAACGCGCAGTGCGCAACTAATGTGCTTCAGCGCGGCGGAATACCGCGAAACGCTGCACCCGGCCATGATAAACCAAATCCTGATGGCGAAGTATGTCGCTTCCAAAGCTGCGGTGGACGTGGCCGGGAAGGCGGTGCAACTGCTCGGTGCGAATGGTTGCCATGCCGATTATGCCGTCGAACGTTACTACCGCGACGCCAAAATCATGGAAATCATCGAAGGGACATCGCAAATTCATGAAATCCAAATTGCGATGAATTACATGATGGGGAGTGAAGCATGACGAAGGATGTCGCACTGATGTTCCCTGGCTCCGGTTCGCAATATGTAGGCATGGCACGGTGGCTGTATGAGCGTTATCCGCAGGTGCGTACTCTGTTTGATGAAGCTAGCCAGATCACGGAACGGGACATGGCAGCGCTGTGCCTGTCGGGTACTTTGGTACAACTTGCTGAGCCGACGGCAATGGCGCTGGCTATCTATACCACCAGCGTGGCCCACTTTGTCGCGTGGCAGCAGTTTTTGGCGCAAACCGGTGTCCATGTCAACCTACGTTATATGTTGGGTCATAGTTTGGGCGAATATGCTGCGCTGACCTGTAGTGGTGCGCTGAGCTTTTCCCAAGCACTGGCGCTGGTGGCGATGCGTAGCCGTTTAGCCAGTGAGATCGCCCGCGAAATGGACGCGAGTACCACTATCATCAAGCAAGGGAATCAGGCACTGGTGGCAGCGGCGTGCGAGGTGGCGGAGCGTGAAACCCGACAGCAGGTCGGTATTGCCTGCTTCAATTCGCCGCAACAGTTTATGTTATCCGGACAAAACTCGGCCATTATCGCCGCCGAGCAATACCTGCTGGATCATGATCGCCAAGTCGAAGTAGTGCCGCTGATTGGTGGTGTTCCTTACCACAGCCCACTATTGAAACCTTGCGGACAGCAATTGCGCAAGGCGCTGGATCGCTGCGAATGGCGACGTCCGTGCTGCCCAGTGATCTCCAATGTCAACGCTCAACCCTATCCCGATACGGTCACGCCAGTCCAGTGGCTAGAACAACAGCTCTCTCAGCCAGTGCAGTGGCAGCGCTCTCTCACCTACCTGACAGGACACTTGTCACCGATCGCGATAGAGATCGGTCCGCAAAGTGTGCTGAAAAACCTGCTGCTGGAGAATCGCTATCCAGCACCAGTTTACGCATTTGACAATCGTCATGATCGTGCGCAACTAGCATTGGTGCTGGGGGATAACATGGCGGTGAAGACCGATCCGGAAGCCGTGCGCCGCCAACGCATCACGCTGCTCACTAACGCCCTGACAGCCACACGCCATCACCGCGCCGCCGATGTGGCTGCCAGTGCGCAATTGAAAGAATTGCTCAGTCGTTTTTTTGAGCGCATCCAGCAGATTGAGCAGCGCGGCACATCCAGCGAAGAGGACATTGCTTTTTTGCATGAGCTTCTTGAACAGGGATTTCAACTCAAAGGCAGTAGTCAGGCAGAAATCGACGCCTGCCACGCGCGGTTGGCTTCCGACAACGGCGGACAGGCGTAACCCGTCACGCCATTTTACGTACTTATCTCGCTTTGAAGGCCAGAGTTATGGAACAGCAAGGGATTATGAGACAGTTGCCTACCGACGACCAAACGATAGTCGACTATTTGTATCGTATCGCCGGAGAATATGGGGAAAAAGCCGCTGTATTGATGGGGGACGCGGCGCTGAGCTATCACGATCTTAATGCACGCTCTAACCAACTGGCGCATTATCTGCGTGGGCTGGGGATCGGCGAGGATCGTGTGGTAGCTATCCGCCTGCCGCGCGGCATGGCAATGCTGATTGCCATTTTCGCTATTGTAAAAGCTGGTGGTGCCTATTTACCGCTGGCGTACAATGCACCGCGCAGCCGCATTGAAAATATACTGAGCAACAGCGGCGCTGTTTGTCTGATCGGTACTGACGATGGTGATCGCTGGCCGATTCCTCGCGTCGAAATCGACAGCGCGGCGGTCAGTGCCATGCCAACGACGGATCTGCGTTACCGACCACATGCGCGGCAACTGGCGTATATTATTTACACCTCCGGTTCCACCGGTGTCCCTAAAGGGGTGGCGACGGAACATGCAGCGCTGCTAAACCGAATTGTCTGGATGCAGAACGCTTATCCTATCAGTTCTCAGGACGTGCTGTTTCAGAAGACGGTGTACACCTTTGACGTCTCTGTCTGGGAGATGTTCTGGTGGGCGATGTACGGCGCATCTGTAGTGCTGTTACCGTCCGGACTGGAGAGCGATCCGCGAACCTTGGCTCGACTGATTCAGCGTCACCGCGTGTCGGTTGTGCACTTTGTCCCTTCGATGCTGAACCTGTTTGTCGAGTATCTGGAGATGAAACAGGATCCTCGTTTGACCGCCTCATTGCGATTAGTGTTTTCCAGCGGTGAGAAACTCACGGTCCACAGTGTGGCTCGCTTTTATCAATCGGTGGCGCAGGGTGATCTTATAAATCTCTATGGCCCGACCGAAGCAGCAATCGATGTCAGTCATCACCGCTGCCTGCGCGGGTACGACTACGACGATATCCCTATCGGTCAAGCGATTGACGGTTGCCGACTCTATGTGCTGGATGACCATGGTAATCCGGTAGCAGACGGCGAAGAGGGCGAACTGTATCTCGCTGGTATCGGGCTGGCACGTGGCTATCTCAACAACGTGGCGTTAACTGATCGCTGTTTTACTATACATCCAACTTTGCGCCATTTAGGGAAACCGGAGCGGCTGTATAAAACTGGAGATCTGGTGTGGCGCGACGGGGAAAGCCAACAAATTCATTACATTGGCCGTAATGATTTTCAGATTAAAATTAGAGGGTTGCGCGTTGAATTGGGAGAAATCGAAGCCCATGCGATGCGTTTCCCGGGGGTACAGCAGGCAGTCGTGGTGGCGGATCAGGATGATCCCGACAATCAGTTGATTTACGCTTTTGTCGTCAGTAGCGTGCCGCTCAATTTGGCGGCCTTAATGGACGCACTGTCCAAAAACTTGCCTGCCTACATGCTGCCGAACCGTTTGTTGGCAATGTCAGAGTTACCACTCTCCGACAATGGCAAGTGCTGTCGTAAAACGTTGCTCGACTTGGCGCGGGCGTACTCAGCCAGTCGCGTCGATTTACGTGAAACTCCCGCCGTGCGCTACCTACCGTTGTCATCGGCTCAATCGTCGATGTGGTTTATGCAACAATTGGCGCCGCATACTGCACTATACAATAACCCCACCGCCTTGCTGCTTGAAGGAGAACTGGATCGCACGCGGATGGACGGCGCGATTCGTCAATTGATGAGTCGGCATACTCTGTTACGTGCTATGGCGGAAACCCACAATGGACAACCAGTATTGGCGGTGCCTCAGTGCGTATCGTCGCAGGCGTTGCTGACCATAGTGCCACTCCCCTCGGTGAGTGATGATAACGCGCTACAGGCGATGATCAACCAGCGTGCGGCACACCCCATGCCCTTAACGTCAGGCACACCGCTGTGCCGGTTTGAACTGTTGACGCTCGATGACGATCGTAGCGTATTGTTGATTCATCTGCACCACATCATCAGTGATGGCTGGTCGAAAGGCGTTTTGTTACGCGAATTGCAGGCCGCATATAACGGTGAATCGCTGACGCCAGAACCGTTGTTGGAGTATGCCGACTACATGGAGTACCAAGAAGAGTGGCGTCAGAGTGACGCCTATCAGGACGCGATGCGTTACTGGCAAAATACCCTGGCGGGGACGTTGCCGATTCTTGATATCCCCACCGATCAACCGCGTCAGAAGGTGGCACGTTACCAAGGCGCGTTTGTTGCCTTCGCATTGTCTGCCAACACATGCGAGCGAGTGTTGGCGGCGGCGCGTGCGCAGCGCGTGTCGTTGTATAACTATCTGCTGACCGCCTTCGTCCTCCTGCTGCATCGTAATGCGCGTCAACAGGAATACATCGTCGGTATGCCGATTGCTGCGCGGCTGACGAAAGAACAGGAGCATATGATCGCGCCGCTGGTCAACGTACTACCGCTGCGCTTACCTCTTGACGAAGCGGCATCGTTTTCCGAGTTAGTACAGACGATCAGAGGTATTCTGTTTGCCGCTTTCAGGCACCAGCGTCTCGAATTTACCGACATAGTGCGCGCAGTGAATGTGGATCGCAGCGCCGGACATTTCCCAATATATCAGTGCATGTTCCAACTCGACAATATGCCTCTGGCGAGCCCGACACTAAACGGTGTCAACGTTACACCATTATTGTTGGATACCAGTGCATCTCAGGTGGATATTTCGCTAAGTATGCAGCATATCGATGGGCGCATCACCGGCACTTTCGAATACGACGCTGGGTTATACAGTGCGGATCGTATTCAGCACCTGGTGGCGCAGTGGAGAGAACTGCTAGATGAGGCCAGCAGCCAACCCACGCAGTTAGTCCGCGATTTGATTCGTTTCACCCCTCGAGAGCACGCTTGGCTGGCGCGGCACAACGCCACTGAAGTTGCTCTGCCGCCCGTAGATAACCTGCTGGCGCTAGTGTTACCGCACTGCCAGCAGCGCCCTACACAGGTGGCTTTGCGCCACGCTGACGACGCCATGACCTATGGCGAATTGCAACAGGCCACGATGCAGATGTGTACTTGGCTGCGTGCGCAAGGCGTAAAACGCGGAGAATCTGTCGCACTGCAACTGCCTTTTTGTTTCGAATTGATTATCGCACAATTGGCGATCCTCTCTTTGGGGGCGAGCTATGTGCCGCTGGATGGTAACGCGCCAGCGGCCCGCAATGCCCTGATCTTGGCGCAGGCAACGCCGTGCATGCTGCTGGTGGCGCAACCGCTGGAATCCCCTCATGGGCTGACGATACCTTGGGTGCTAGTGCCTGACTGGCGTAGCCTGCTGACAGAAATACCGAACCTGCCAGTTAGTGTTGCGCCAGATGCTTTAGATTGCGATGCGGTGGTGATCTTTACCTCCGGTACTACCGGGCAGCCCAAAGGCGTCCGACTCAGCCAACGTAATCTGGTCAACTTAACCGCATCCTTTATATCCAGCTATCAAGTGACGCATCAGGATGTTCTGCTACCCATTACCTCAGTCGCGTCTGCTAGCTTTGTCGGGGAGGTACTGCCGCTGCTCGCCGCTGGCGGTACCTTAGTATTGGCGCAAAAAGCGCAGAGTTTGGATAGTGATGCGCTCATTGCGCTGCTGGCATCTCAGCGGGTGACTATCCTGAGCACCACCCCATCGCTTTCTGCCAGCCTCTCTGTGCTGGCTCAGTCGATGGGATCGCTGCGCTTGTTTCTGTGCGGTGGTGAAGCGTTAGAGTATGAGCAGATAGCGCCGCTTCTGCCGCACATGGCAGTGGTTAACGGTTATGGCCTGACCGAAAGCGGTATCTGCTCGACCTACTTTCCTGTCGCAAAGCGTAGGGAGCAAGAAACGGGAGCATTGCCCATTGGCCGCCCGATTCAGAACACCCAAGCTTATGTGGTGGATGCATATAATCGTTTGGTACCGCCAGGTGCCTGTGGAGAACTCTGTTTCTCTGGTCTGGGCATTTCGCCCGGCTACCTTGATGCACGACAGGATCCCGAGCGCTTTGTCGAGTTGCCGGAATACCCTGGCGTTCGGGTGCTGAAAACTGGCGATCGTGCTCGTTGGGCAACCGACGGGATGTTGTTCTATCTCGGCAGACAAGATCGCCAAGTGCAGATCCGTGGATACCGAGTTGAACTGGGCGACATCGAAAGCCTACTGAAACAGCATCCGGATATTGCTGATGCGTGGGTCGATGTGCGACGCAATGCGGCGGCAACGCCGCTACTAGTGGCCTTCTATTGCAGCGTCAACGGCGTTGCGCTGGATGCTCAGCAATTGCGCGTATGGCTCAGCCTGCGGCTTCCGTTGCATATGCTGCCGTTGCTCTACGTGCCGCTGAGCGCCATGCCGCTAGGTGTAAACGGCAAAATCGATCCCCAGTGCCTGCCGCTGGTCGATCTGCGGCAGTTGGAAGGGCCGGGCGAGTATGTCCCTCCGGCAACCGAACTGGAACAGCGTCTGGCGGAGATTTGGCAGCAGTTGCTTGGCCTGGAGCGTGTCGGCACCACCACAAATTTCTTCGATCTCGGTGGACACTCACTTCTGCTAGTACAGATGCAGCAATACATCGGGCAGCAGTGCGGTCAGCACGTGGCGTTGGTTGACCTGCTGCGCTTCACTACCATCAAACGCTTGGCGGAATTTCTGCTGGCCCCGGACGCAGCGCAAGGGACCACAGGAGATCAGACACAACTGCGTGCGGCGAAGCAGCGTTTGGCCTTTGGTCACACGCGCTGGGCAGCCACAACCGACAGTCATCACTGATTCCACTGAATGAAACGCGTGATAAACCTGAATATAGGGGGAAAGCAACATGGCAGAGAATGATTTTGGTATAGCTATCATTGGGATGGCGGGGCGTTTCCCTCAAGCCGATACGGTACAGGCGTTTTGGGAAAATCTTCTGGCAAGCCGAGAGTGCATTTCCTTTTACAGCGATGAGGAACTGCTGGCGATGGGAATCAGTCCTGAATTTGTTCAGCACCCAGATTACGTCAAGGCCAAAGGGGAGGTAGCTGACATCGATAAATTTGATGCTGCTTTCTTCGGTATCGCACCCCGAGAGGCGGAGCTGATGGATCCTCAGCACCGTGTCCTGTTGGAAACCGCGTGGGCAGCCTTCGAAGATGCGGGCTATGTGGCTGCCGATTATCCGGGGGATGTGGGTATTTTTGCTGGCAAAAGCATGGATTCCTATTTGATGCTGAACTTGATGCCGCACTTTAAACGCGTTTTCTCTTCTGGCAGTTTGCAGGCGGCCATTGGTAACGACAAAGACAGTATCACTACTACCATCGCCTATCACCTCAACCTGCGCGGCCCGGCGATCACGGTGCAGACTTCCTCATCGACATCCTTGGTGGCGGTGTGCGTGGCATGCCAAAGTCTGTTGACTTGGCAGTGTGACATGGCGATTGCTGGCGGAGTAACGCTGGGGCCACCAGCAAAAACCGGCTACTTGTCGCAGGAAGGTGGGATCACCGCCGCCGATGGCCACTGTCGGGCGTTTTCCGATAACAGCAGCGGATTTGTGCCCGGCACCGGCGCGGGGCTGGTGGTGTTAAAGCGTGTTGATGAAGCGCTGCGTGATGGCGATAACATCTATGCGGTCATCAAAGGATTTGCCGTCAACAACGACGGTTCGGAGAAGATCAGTTATACCGCGCCGAGCGTGGATGCCCAAGCGCGCGCCATTGCTCAGGCACAGCGGTTGGCAGGTTTGACACCGCAGGATATCACTTATGTGGAAGCCCACGGTACCGGTACGCGTTTGGGCGATCCGGTTGAGTTTTCTGCGCTAAGCCAAGCCTTTGCGGGCGCGTCACAAAAGCAGTACTGTGCGCTGGGGTCGGTAAAAACCAATATCGGCCATTTGGATACGGCAGCGGGCGTCGCAGGGTTGATAAAAACCGCGCTGGCAGTGCAGCAGGGAATAATTCCCGCAACATTGCACTTTGAACGGCCCAATGCACAGATCGATCTGACCAATAGTCCGTTTTACATCAACACTACCTGTCAACCGTGGCAACCGGAAAGCGGCATCCGTCGCGCGGGCGTCACCTCGCTTGGCATGGGCGGCACCAATGCCCATGTTGTGCTGGAACAAGCGCCAGCCGTTGACTTGCAAGCGCGAGCGCCTGTACCTGCCTACAGTATTTTGCCGTTTTCTGCCAAGACCGACAGTGCCTTATCCTCGGGGCTGGCGCGTTTTGCCGATTTTCTGCAACATGAATCGCTGCCGGATAGGCGGGATCTGGCGTGGACACTCTCACAGGGACGTAAAGCCTTCGCACATCGCGCCGCGCTCGTAACCAGAGATCTACATGCTGCCGGGACGCTGTTGCAGCAGGCCGCGACAGCGCCGTTTGCTCGTGGTGTAGCGCAGACACAGCTCGGGCTGGGGCTGTTGTTTTCCGGGCAGGGTAGCCAATATCAGCGCATGGGCCATCAGCTCTATCAGGTTTGGCCGGCCTACGCCGATGCCTTCGACCGTTGCGCGACGTTACTCGAGCGTGAATACCAACTGGATATCCGCCATGAGTTGTTCAGAGCAGAAGTCTCGTTAGCCCAAGGCGAACGCCTTGCGCAAACCTGCCTCACACAACCGCTGCTGTTCAGCGTCGAGTATGCCTTAGCCCAATTGTGGCTCAGTTGGGGAATCACGCCAACGGTAATGATTGGTCATTCGCTGGGCGAATGGGTGGCAGCGACGTTGGCAGGCGTGTTCTCTTTAGAGGATGCGTTGCGCTTGGTGGCGCGTCGAGCAGAGCTGATGCATCAGGCACCAAGCGGTGCCATGTTGATGGTGGCGCTGCCCGAAGCACAGATTCGCGCACTGATTACCGCCCCGCTGGCGATTGCCGCTGTTAACGCCCCTGACTATTCGGTTATCGCCGGGCCTACGTCGGAGATCCTCGCCGTCAGCCAGCGTCTGACGGAGCAGAACATCATCAACAAACGATTGCATACCTCTCATGCCTTCCACTCTAGCATGATGCAAGATGCGGCGCAGGCGCTACGTCAGGCATTTGAGAATGTACGACTGAACCCGCCGACGCTCACCATCATCTCTACCGTAACCGGCGCGCACGTCAGTGCCGACACTCTCACCACACCGGACTACTGGATTGAACAGATGCTGATGCCTGTGCAGTTCTCCGCTGCACTGCAAGAGGCGCAAGCTACATTTGATGTCGATTTTCTGGAAATCGGGCCAGGTGCCACCCTGACCCAGCTGACCAACGGTCATGCATTAGGTGATCGTCTCGCGTTCAGCTCGCTGCCAGCAGGTGCCCGCAGCAGCGATGAGCACAAACATATCTTAGATACCGTGGCAGCGCTTTGGGTGCGAGGGCATAACATCGATTTGTCTGCGTTTGCAGGTGAGCAACCGCGCCGTGTCTCTCTACCGACCTACGCCTTTGACAAAATCCGTTACTGGGTCGACAGTCCAGAAGAACAGAGGAGCGCCGTAACGCCGGTGGCGGACGCGGGAAGTGTCATCCCTAGCGAACCGTCGGTGCGCCGTCAGCCGCGTCCGGCGTTTTCGGTGCCTTACGCGGCTCCAGAGAGCAAAACGCAGCGCGGCTTAGTGGCGATTTGTGAAGCATTGCTGGGAATTGACGGCTTGGGCATTGACGACAACTTCTTCGAAGCTGGCGGACATTCATTGATGCTGGGCATGTTGCTGGCGCAGGTACAGGAACGGTTCGCCGTCACTCTTTCCTTTTTCGACGTGATGGAGGATGCCAGCGTGCGCGCGTTAGCGCAGTTGGTCGAGCAGGAGCAGCAGGATGATGGAGGGTCCGCACTTGCCGTGCTAGTTAACGACATGATTAATGAGTGACGTTGGCAAAAGTATTTAACACAGCGAAAAGGAAAGGACGGTCATGACGATACATCATGCCGCATTGGCGCGAATGTTACCGGCGGAAAAAAAGGAAAAGCTATTACGACAGTTGGCGCAATCAGGCGTGTCGCCCAGCCGCATTCCCATCATCAAAGCGGATCCGGCGCAGGCAATCCCGCTGTCGTTTAATCAGGAGCGGTTGTGGTTTTTGCAAAAATACGACAGTACCGCCACTAACTACAACCTTTATGTGGTGTATCGTTTGCATGGCGTGGTGGATATGCCGATGCTCACGGAGGCATTGCGCCATGTGCAAGCACGCCACGCCATCTTGCGTACCCGTATCATAGTACGTAACGATCGGCCTTGCCAGGTGATAGATGATGCGTCTTCGTTAGTTCTCGATACGGTCACGCTGGCAGCGCAGGCCCCAACTTCAGCGCTAGATGCGGTAATTCAGCAGGTGATAAACACCCGGTTCGATCTGGCACGCGGTCCTCTGTGGGGGGTAACTCAGATTATTCAACCCGATCAAGGTTGTCATTTGGTGTTTTGCGCGCACCATATCATCATCGACGGTATCTCGTTACGGCTATTGTTCGATGAGTTACAGCAGCAGTATGCTCGATTGCATGCTGGTAATGAAACGTCGCTGCCTCCGCCGCCGCTGCAATATGCCGATTATGCCTTCTGGCAGCGCGAATGGTTCCAGGATACCTTGCTGGCGAACGAACTTGCCTACTGGCGTGCGCGTTTGCAAGACGCGCCTCTGCTGTCGACATTTCCATCGCTGCACCCGCGCCCGGCACAACCCTCTACACATGGTTCCCGGTTCAGCATCACCCTGGATGAAACATTAAGCCTCGCGTTGAAACACGTAGCCCGCACGCAGGAAACAACGCCGTTCGTGCTGATGCTGACTGCCTTCCAACTGGTGCTGATGCGTTACGCTCAGCAACAGCGATTGGTGATAGGCATGCCAGTATCGGGGCGCATTCGCCCGGAATTGCAGAGTAGCATTGGTTATTATGCCAGCACTGCGGTTATCTACACCGATTTTAATGGGGTTGAGGTAGGGCGCGAGGCGCTCCAGCGTGTGAAGGCCAGCGTGAAAGAGACGCAGGGGCGCCAGCAACTGCCGTTTGAAAACTTGGTGAATATGCTGGATCTCCCTCGCAGCCTTTCCCATTCACCGTTGTTCCAGATCCTCTATATCTACCATAACCACGTGACCCCACGCGCTTTTACCTTGGCTGGTGCGTATTGGGAGCAGGTGACGTATCACAATCAGACCGTCAAATACGACATGACAGTCGAGGTGTTCCAAAACGACGCCACGTTCGACGTCTCCTTTGAGTACGATTTGGGGTTATACGATGCTGATGTGGTGAAGCAGATTGCCGAGGCGCTGCGTCAGCACTGCTTATCGTTGACATCATCACTGGAGACCCCGATAGGGGCGATCCCTCTGCATGCACCGGAGACCGCAACGCCGCGGCGTGATCCGCTCAACGCCACTAACGTCCCGTGGCTCGGGCCGCAGGATGTGCTGCGTATCATTGAACAGCGCTGTGTGCAGCACCCAAAGCAACTGGCAATACAGCAGCATGACGGCACACTGACCTACGCTGAGCTCTGGGCGCGTGTGCAGTTCATCGCGATGCGTTTTCGAGCGCATGGCATACAACCGGGCGATCGTATTGGCGTGCTGTTGCCACGTCACAGGGATGTGATTGCAACCATGTTGGCGACGTGGTTTGTGGGGGCGTGCTACGTGCCGTTCGATATTCATCAGCCTGCCGCGCGTTTGCAACGCCTTATGCAACGCGCGCGTTTGGTCTGTCTGGTGGTCCGTCAGCCGGGAGAGTGGGGTGAAATTGTACAACTGTCGTTGCCGGAATTGATGCAGGACATGTCGAATGCGATCCGGTATTCTACACCTTGCGCGCTGTTGCCGGATATGCAGGCCTACCTGTTGTTTACCTCCGGCAGTACCGGTGAACCTAAAGGCGTGTGCGTTGTTCACCGCGGGTTGCTGAACTTGTTGTTGGATATGCAGCGTACCTTTGCGGTTGGCTCGCAAGACCGGCTGCTCTCGGTGACGACGCCAACATTTGATATCTCATTCTTGGAGTATCTGTTGCCGCTGATCTCCGGTGCGAGTCTCTATCTGACAGAGGCGGAACGCGCCGCAGACAGCTTCCGTATGATTCCGCTGATTGCCGACTATCGACCAACGCTGATGCAGGCGACGCCCTCGTTCTGGCATGGGCTGTTGATGGCGGGTTGGCGTGGCGACCCGGAACTATGTGTGCTGGCAGGCGGTGAAGCGCTGCCAACGAAAGTGGCGGAAGAACTGTTGCGCTGTTGTGGTTCATTGTGGAACCTCTACGGTCCCACCGAAACAACCATTTGGTCGCTGAAATCGCAGATAACCCAAGCGGAAAACATCACCCTCGGCGCTCCCATTGCCAATACCCGTATATACATTCTGGACAATGAGGGCCATCCAGTGCCGCAAGGCGTTGACGGCGAGCTTTACATCGCCGGGGATGGTGTGGCGCAAGGGTATGATGGGCAGCCTGAGTTGAACGCACAGTTCTTCTTGTCAGAACCAGGGGTCCCCGGTGGCAGGATGTTCCGCACTGGCGATCTGGTCAGGAGTGATGCGCAGGGGCAGTTGTTTTTTGTTGGGCGCAAAGATAGCCAGATCAAACTGCGCGGTTATCGTATTGAGTTAGGCGAAATTGAACGGACGTTGGCACGGCATCCGCATGTGGACGCCGCGGTGGTGGCCTGTATTGAAAGAGCACCGTTACACAAAGCACTGGCAGCATTCATCATCACCAGTGAGCCTCCCTCGCTATTCGAGCAACTGAAAAACGAGCTTCGGCAGCAACTGCCAGACTATATGGTGCCAACGCTGTGGCAGAGGGTGGCCGACTTCCCGAACACTGACAACGGTAAAATCGATCGTAAGCGGTTAGCGGAAAATTTCGTTGCCGATAGCTCCCTTGTGTCGCCGCAGACGCAAGCGCTGAGCGACACGGAACAGATGTTGCTGGCGCTGTGGATGCGCTATTTGCCGATAAAAAACGTCGATCCTGAGTGCGATTTCTTTCGCTTGGGGGGACATTCGCTGTTGGCGGTAACGTTGGTAGCAGAGATCAACCGCACTTTTCACTGCGCCTTGACCCTGAAGGACATTTTCCACTACTCCACACTACGGGCACTGAGTGCGCGTATTGCACAGCAATCTATCACGGACGCTGCCGCGTCTCAGGATGACTGGGTGATAGTGCACGACCCTGAGCATCGTCATCAACCGTTCCCATTGACGGATGTTCAGCGCGCCTACTGGCTTGGACGACAGACGGGTGCTACCTCGATCGCGACCCACATCTACCATGAATTTGACGTAGAACACTTTAATGTTACGCGTTTTACCCATGCGGTGAATGCGCTGATCGCTCGCCATGAAATGCTACGTGCGCGGGTACTCCCCGACGGTACTCAGCAGATTCTGGCGCAAGTGCCGGCGTATCAGTTAGAGCAGCGCGATCTGAGTGCTTTGTCCCCTAACGCACGAAACGATGCCTTGATGGCGATCCGCGATCGGCTGTCGCATCATGTGCATCCCGCAGATCGTTGGCCGCTGTTTGATTTCAGTTATTCGGCTTGCACGGCGCAACATGGCCGCTTGCATTTCAGTCTCGATCTGCTGATTGCCGATGCTCTGAGTATGCGCACGCTACAGCAGGAGTTGATGATGCTGTACCGTGAGCCCCATGTGTCACTGCCGTTGCTACCGTTCTCTTTTCGTGACTACGTGCAGGCGCTGTTGGTAGAGCAGGCGAGTGAAGCCTATGCACGCGATCAGGCCTATTGGCAACGGGCGCTGCCGCAGCTGTATGGCCCACCAACGCTGCCCGTACAGGGCGATTTGGCGCAACTGTCTGCGATCAGGTTCGTACGTCGCCGTCATCGGCTGTCAGCCCACAACTGGGGAGTGCTGAGCGCGCTGGCCCAACGCACACGTATCACCAAGACGGCATTGTTGTTGACAGTCTTTAGCCAAGTGCTGGCACGTTGGAGCCTTAGCCCGACGTTTACGCTCAATCTGACGTTGTTCAACCGCCCGCAGGGTTACCCCAACGCAGAGGCAGTTATTGGTGATTTTACCGCTGTCAGCTTGCTGAATGTTTGTTACGACAGCCAGCACTCTTATGCCCACAACGCTCAGCGTATTCAGGTGCAACTGTGGGAAGATCTCGAACATCGTCGTTTCAGTGGGATCCGCGCCAGCGAGGCGCTGATCCATAGCGGTCGTTTCCATGCGCCGATGCCGGTGGTATTCACTAGTATGTTGGATATCGACGGGGAGACGACTGCGCAAGACCCTCGGGACACAACCCGTTTTACTCTGTGTCCGGACGCCAATATTACCCAAACACCGCAGGTGTGGCTCGATCACCAGGTGATCGAGTTGGCTGGGGAGTTGCATTTCAACTGGGACGCGGTCGAGCAACTGTTTGATACCACGCTGCTGGATCAGATGTTTGGTGCTTATTGTCATGCGCTGCAGGCGCTGGTTGCCATGCCGCAAAGTTGGTGGGGGGTAAATAGTTCTCTGGCGCTGCCCACCGTTAGTGCACCGGTCACGCAGGCTCCTGCACCTACGGCCTTGTTGCACCATGGGTTACTGCGTCAGGCAGCACTGACGCCACAGGAAACTGCGCTGATCAGTCCTATCCGTGAATTGACCTATCGCCAACTGTCGACGGCGGCGGATCATGTGGCCCGCGCCCTGTTAGCGCTGGGCGTGCAGCATGGCGACCGCGTGGCGGTGGTGATGGAAAAAGGCTGGCAGCAGATTGCCGCCGTACACGGCATTTTACGACTGGGTGCGGTCTATCTGCCAGTGGATCCGGTGCTACCGCCACAGCGTCGCCAGCTTTTGCTGACGGTGGGCGAGGTGCGGGTACAAGTAACGCAGCCGGGTCTCACGCAATTGGAGCCGTCGCTGCCCGTGCTGATCATCGACGACGGAATGCTGGACACGCCTGCTGCGCCGTTGCCTGAAGTGGCTGGGGATGTCACGGATCTGGCCTATATCATTTTCACTTCCGGCTCCACCGGTACCCCGAAAGGAGTGATGATCGACCACCGTGCGGCCATGAACACGCTGGAAGACATCAACGAACGCTTTGGCCTCAATGCGCAGGATAGGGTGTTCGGGCTGTCATCATTGAGCTTTGACCTGTCGGTTTACGATGCCTTTGCGCCTTTTATGGTGGGTGCAGCGCTGGTACTGCCGGAAGCAGGACGGGAAAAAGATCCGCGTCATTGGCAGACAGTTATGGCACACGGTCATGTAAGCGTCTGGAATGCAGTGCCCGCACTGATGCAGATGCTGTGCGAATACCACAGCGGCGATCGGATGAGTTATCCGACGTTGCGTCTGGCACTGTTGAGCGGCGACTGGATCCCGCTAACGTTACCGGAGCAGATGCGCGAGCGGCTCAATGAAACGATGGACATCATCAGTCTGGGTGGAGCGACCGAGTGCGCCATCTGGTCGGTCTACTACCCGATAGGTGAGGTGGAATCGACGTGGACCAGTATTCCCTACGGTCGGGGCCTGCGCAACCAGCCAGTATACGTGCTAAATGCGCAACTGGAGGAATGTCCGGTCGGGGTGGAAGGAGAGATTTGCATTGGCGGGATGGGGCTGGCACAAGGCTACCTGAACGACGCAGAGAAAACGGCGGCGAGCTTTGTCTGGCGCGAAGCGAGTGGTGAGCGAATTTACCGCACTGGGGATCGCGGGCGCTACTTTGCTGACGGGCAAGTCGCCTTTTTGGGGCGCAACGATACCCAAGTGAAGGTGAATGGTTACCGTATCGAACTGGGGGAAGTCAAAAGCCACCTTGAACAGCTCGACAGCGTAGGGAGTGCCGCCGTGGTGTGCCACCAGGGACAGCTGTATGCCTTTATCACTGCCGCAGAAAACCTGCATCCTGACGATACTGACGCCCTGTTAGCGCGTGTTCGTGCTCAGTTAGCCGTGCAGTTGCCGTATTACCTGCTGCCCCAACATTTCTTTCTTCTCAAGGTGCTGCCGATGACAGGCAACGGCAAAATTGATCAGGCGGCAATGGTTCAAGAGGTTATCCAACGTATGTCGCAATCTACATCACAGAAGTCGAGGGCCCTCGCGCACGCCTCGCCCTATGAACAGCAGGTGGCCGCTCTCTGGTGCGAGGTACTACAACGAGAACAGATCGGACTGAATGACAACTTTTTTGAAGCGGGGGGCGGCTCAATCCAGATCGTGCTGTTGCATCGCCGTATTGAGGAGATTTTTAAGGTTACGGTACCTATTGCTGAGCTATTTCGCTTAACCACCGTGAAAAGAATTGCCGGTTATTTGCAGGCTATGCAGGACAATGCACGGGCGGTGAATCAAACACAGCAGCGTGATGCTTCCCGATCCCGCGCCCAGCAACGACTTGTACGTCGTCACCAGCGTCAGCGTTAAGGAAAAACTAATGACTTACAGTGAAAGCGATATTGCCATTGTTGGCATGAACTGCCGGTACCCCGGCGTGCACAGCGTTGCGGCATTCGAAACGGTGCTTCGCACCGGATGCAACATTTTGGACCCCAAAGTGACCCCGAGCAACGGCCACAATCACATTACGCTGAACAACGTCTATGAGCACATGGCGGAGTTCGATGCCAACTTTTTTGGCTACAGCCGTGCAGAAGCAGAAATCATGGATCCACAGCAGCGCGTATTTCTGACCTGTGCTTGGGAGATGTTTGAACAAAGCGGTTACAACCCGAAGCAGCACGATGCGCGCGTCGGCCTATATGCGGGCGTGAGTACCAGCTTCTATTTGCTTACTCACCTGATGAACAACCCAGACAAGCTTGCACAACTCGGTGGTCTCCAAATCATGGTCGGCAATGACAAAGATCATTTGACGTCCCAACTGGCTTACCGCCTGAATATTACCGGCCCTTGCGTGACGGTTCAGGCCAGTTGTGCCACCTCGCTGGTGGCAGTGCATCTGGCCTGCGAAGGGCTGCTGAGCGGTCAGTGCGATATGGCGCTAGCGGGTGGCGTCACGTTTCGCATGGAGGAGCAGCGCAGCTATGAATCGCACGGTGATGGGCTGCAAGCAGAGGATGGCCTGATTCATACTTTTGATGCGCAGGCGAGCGGTACGGTCTACAGCAGTGGTTTGGGCATGGTGCTGCTCAAACGGGCTACAGACGCGCAGGTGCAAGGGGATAACATCCTTGCCGTCATCAAGGGAAGCGCCATCAACAATGATGGCGGTGCGCGCAGTGGTTATACCGTGCCGGGTGTTGATGGTCAGGAAGCTGTGATGATTGAGGCGCATAGCTTGGCGGAGGTGACGCCGCAGCAAATTCAGTATCTAGAACTGCATGGCAGCGGCACGCCGTTGGGTGACGCTATCGAATTCGCGGCCATCAAACGTGTGTTTGGGACGCCAGCGCCGAATGCGACACCGTGGCGTCTGGGGGCTGTGAAACCTAACGTGGGTCACGTAGAAATGGCATCTGGCATCACCAGTCTCATAAAAACGGTGCTGAGTCTTACTAACCGGGTGTTTTACCCTACGCTGAATTTTCAACGGGCTAATCCGCAACTGGGGTTGGAGGACAGCCCGTTTGAAGTGGTGTCCCGTTTAACGCCTTGGCCGGAGGGCACCACGCCACGCACCGCTGGTGTGAGTGCGTTCGGATTGGGCGGCACCAACGCACATCTGGTGGTACAAGCGCCGTTATCGACGCCGCAGGCGAGGGCGCAGCAGATGGGGCCTTGTGTCGTTGTACTCTCGGCAAAAAACCACAATGCCCTGGAACAGATGCAAAACGCCCTGCTGGCGAAACTGGCCGCACATCCAGAGATACGCTTACAGGACGTGGCTTACACCCTGCGTCACGGGCGTTTCTCCGCCCCGGTACGTAAGTGTGTCATCGCAGAGAATTGCACCCAGCTAGCCCGACAACTCCGCGACGCACCGATGGTGGAGGCAACCACGGGTTGCACGATCTACTGGAGATTGGGGCACCGTTTCGTTGTTGCACTCGAGACGCTTAGTGACTGGCTGGCGTGCTCTGAGGTGTTGTCACAGGCGGTGGGACAACTGCTTGAGCATTTTCCGCTCGAACCAGCCTGTCTGCAAGATCTCTCCCCTGCGCAACGGACGTTTATCAGCCAGTATGCGCTGATCGCGTTGATTGACGAACGGGAAACGTTGAATGTGGTGCTATGCGGCGACGGTGATGGTGGCTATGCTGCCGCCGTACTACGAGGAGACTGCACACTAGAGCAAGCATGGCACAGGTTGAATGCGGGCCAACCGTTTGATGATGTGCCGACGAATCCCCTCTTGCAGCCCGATGTCTGCTCTTTGATGCTGGACGACGCGGCGAGTGATGCCAATCGCACCGCGCTAGAGGCGTTAGGGCAGTTATGGTTGGCTGGCGTCAGCCTAGATTGGCGCTGGGTGGATGCGGCGGAGCGTATGTTGGGCAGTCAACGCATCGCCCTGCCGGGGACCGTTTTTACACCGCAGCGCTATTGGGTCGAGGCCGTACGGCCTGCCACGTTCTCCCACGAATCGTCGAATAATCTCTTATCCCGCGCAACAAAATCCGATATTATTGCAGTGGTGACGGAGATATGGGAACGCACGCTTGGTGTCAGCATTGATGATCACCACGCCAGCTTCTTCGAACTGGGTGGGCATTCGCTGTTAGCGTCAACCATTTTATATGATATTCAGCAACGTTACGGCATCACCTGTACGCTAAGCGCATTCTTTGCCGATCCCACCATCGAGGGATTAAGTTGCTATCTGCTCGAACAAGGCGGCAGTGAGACAGCGGTTTCAGCATTGCCTGATACGGTCTTTGCCCCTGACCAGCAGCACCTACCTTTTCCGCTGACTGACGTGCAACAGGCCTATTGGGTTGGGCGGCGAAAATCCTTGGGATTGGGCAATATTTCCACCCATATCTATGTGGAATATGAACTACAGGGGCTAGATGAAACAGCGTTCAACCGCGCGCTCAATGCGGTGATTGCGCGGCACAGCATGTTGCGTGCAATTGTCAACGATGACGGTATGCAGCAGATATTGCCAAACGTGCCGGAATACCACGTTGCCTTCTATACCACCCAGTGCGAGGATGCGTTTCAACAGCGTTGCCGTGAGCTGCGTGACACCCTCTCACATCAGATGATTGATTGTAGTCGCTGGCCTCTGTTTCAGATGGAGGTCGTGGTTGATCCGCAGCAAAAAGCCCGGCTACATGTATCTATCGACCTGCTGATAGCCGATGCATGGAGTCTGGAGTTGTTCATTCGGGAACTAGCTTATCACTACCGCCATCCGCAGGCGGCATTGCCTACATTGACGTACAGTTTCCGCGACTATGTGCTGACCTTAAAATCCTACGAGAAAACGCCGCAGTTTGAACGGGCACGTGACTACTGGCGCGCCCGCATCGAAACTCTGCCGCCGGGGCCACGATTGCCGCTGCGTACCGACCCCACGAAGCTGGAAAACCCCACATTCGTGCGCCGTAGCTATTGTCTATCTCGTGCTATCTGGCAGCGCTTGAAAACGCAGGCGGGTCAGATGAGTATCACGCCTACTACACTGCTGCTCACGGGGTTTGCTCAGGTGTTGGCGCGCTTTAGTTCCTCGCCGCACTTTAGCCTTAACCTGACGCTGTTTAATCGTCTGCCGTTGCACGCAGATATCAATCACTTAATTGGCGATTTTACTGCACTGACGTTGCTGGAGATTGATATGTCGCAGGGAGAAACCTTGCAGGCGCGGGCAAACGTGATCCACTCTCAACTGTGGCGCGATTTGGATAACCGCTTGTTTGGCGGTATCCAGGTCTCTCGACTGCTGGTACAAACTCACCGCGATCCGGCGAAATCGGTGATTCCTATCGTGTTCACCAGCTTGCTCAATCAATATGAGGCGAGCTGGGAAACGGATGATACGCTGTTCAACCAACCGCAGGATGATCTGTACAGTATTTCACAGACACCGCAGGTGTGGCTCGATCATCAGGTAATGGAGCGTAACGGGGAATTGCACTTTAATTGGGACGTGGTGGAACAATTGTTTGAACCGGCGCTAATGGATCAGATGTTCCAGTGTTATTGCCAACTCCTGCACGCCCTAGCCCAGCGACCACAGCTCTGGCATGAGACTCAAGATGTGCTGGCGCTGCCCACCGTTAGTGCACCGGTCACGCAGGCTCCTGCACCTACGGCCTTGTTGCACCATGGGTTACTGCGTCAGGCAGCACTGACGCCACAGGAAACTGCGCTGATCAGTCCTATCCGTGAATTGACCTATCGCCAACTGTCGACGGCGGCGGATCATGTGGCCCGCGCCCTGTTAGCGCTGGGCGTGCAGCATGGCGACCGCGTGGCGGTGGTGATGGAAAAAGGCTGGCAGCAGATTGCCGCCGTACACGGCATTTTACGACTGGGTGCGGTCTATCTGCCAGTGGATCCGGTGCTACCGCCACAGCGTCGCCAGCTTTTGCTGACGGTGGGCGAGGTGCGGGTACAAGTAACGCAGCCGGGTCTCACGCAATTGGAGCCGTCGCTGCCCGTGCTGATCATCGACGACGGAATGCTGGACACGCCTGCTGCGCCGTTGCCTGAAGTGGCTGGGGATGTCACGGATCTGGCCTATATCATTTTCACTTCCGGCTCCACCGGTACCCCGAAAGGAGTGATGATCGACCACCGTGCGGCCATGAACACGCTGGAAGACATCAACGAACGCTTTGGCCTCAATGCGCAGGATAGGGTGTTCGGGCTGTCATCATTGAGCTTTGACCTGTCGGTTTACGATGCCTTTGCGCCTTTTATGGTGGGTGCAGCGCTGGTACTGCCGGAAGCAGGACGGGAAAAAGATCCGCGTCATTGGCAGACAGTTATGGCACACGGTCATGTAAGCGTCTGGAATGCAGTGCCCGCACTGATGCAGATGCTGTGCGAATACCACAGCGGCGATCGGATGAGTTATCCGACGTTGCGTCTGGCACTGTTGAGCGGCGACTGGATCCCGCTAACGTTACCGGAGCAGATGCGCGAGCGGCTCAATGAAACGATGGACATCATCAGTCTGGGTGGAGCGACCGAGTGCGCCATCTGGTCGGTCTACTACCCGATAGGTGAGGTGGAATCGACGTGGACCAGTATTCCCTACGGTCGGGGCCTGCGCAACCAGCCAGTATACGTGCTAAATGCGCAACTGGAGGAATGTCCGGTCGGGGTGGAAGGAGAGATTTGCATTGGCGGGATGGGGCTGGCACAAGGCTACCTGAACGACGCAGAGAAAACGGCGGCGAGCTTTGTCTGGCGCGAAGCGAGTGGTGAGCGAATTTACCGCACTGGGGATCGCGGGCGCTACTTTGCTGACGGGCAAGTCGCCTTTTTGGGGCGCAACGATACCCAAGTGAAGGTGAATGGTTACCGTATCGAACTGGGGGAAATCGAGCGCTGCATTGCGCGACATCCCGATGTGGAGCAGTCAGTGGTGGTGGCAGTGGGTAATTCTCAACATCGTCGGCTGGTCGCTTTTGCCAAACTGCACGATCGCCACCAGGCGCAGGCATTGCAAGCTAAGGAAGCGGAGGCGGCGGCACTGGCGCAGGGTATTATTGTGAATCCGGCACAGCGTCTAGCGTTCAAACTCAAGGAGCCACATATTCGCGCGCTGGATGGTCTGGGCATTGCACTGACGGCACCGGCGGATAGCACACGTTACATCAAACGCCGCAGCTATCGTCATTTCAGCGCGCAAAAAACCACGCTGGCACAGTTGGGGCAATTGCTGTCGGGCTTGGGGCAGATGCGTCTACCCGGTCTACCTTTTGCCAAGTATGCCTATGCGTCCGCCGGGGGGCTATACCCGGTGCAAACCTACGTGTACCTGCATCCAGACAAGATCGAAGAGGGAGTATCCGGTATTTACTACTTCGACCCGCGACAGAGCTGTCTTATGCCGGTAGCACCAGAAGTCGAGCTGAACAGTGGTTTTCATGCCGGACCTAATCAGTCTATTGCCGATCGGGCGGCATTCACGCTGTTTATGGTGGCTGATATGGCGGTGATCTCGCCATTCTATGGGCAAGAGGCAGCTTGGCACTTCTCGGTGATGGAAGCAGGTACTCTCTGCCATTTACTGGAAGAAGATGCGCCGCGCTACGGATTGGGGCTGTGCCAACTTGGGATGGCAGACTTTTCCGCTGTGGCATCGCATTTTCAATTGTCGCCACATCATCGCTATGTCCATTGCACCGTGGGGGGCGCGATAGGGCAAGAGGCGGCAAGTGCTGCAGCATTGCTGCGCGATTTCTCCACCTATGAGAAACCGAAGGAAACCGCTGCGCCGCTGGACATGCAGAGCTACAAAGATGCCATGCTGCGCGGCCTGCGTCAGCAACTGCCTGACTATATGGTGCCGAGTGATCTGATGTTAGCGACCGATTTTCCGTTAACCGCTAACGGCAAGCTAGATCGGCAAAAATTACAGCTGCAGGGCGAACAAATTGCCCACCAGCGTGACGGCGTGGGTCCAATCCAGGTGGACAGTGCGTTACAACAGCGGCTGGTGGCGCTCTGGCAGGAGGTACTCGGCGTGAGCCACGTGTCGGCCGAAGACGATTTCTTCTCGCTGGGGGGCAGTTCTATAGAATTGGTGCGTATTCAGCAGGCACTTGAGGCGATTATCGGGCAGGAGATTCCCATTGTCGATCTGTTCCGTCTGCCAACCATCGCGGATGTGGCGCGTTACCTTGATGAGCAACTGCACAATCTACCCGCCGCCCACGATATCGTATTAGCGCAGGCTGAGGTTTCGCAGGTCAGCGCTGCGCGCGAGAATCTGGCGTTGCGGCGTAAACGTGCCCAACAGGGAGAAAAGGGCGATGAGTGAGCAGAGCTATCGTAGCGCAGGGACACTGTTGGCACAGTTGGCGTCCGGAGAAACCACCTCAGTGGCGTTGGTGAATCACTATTTTTCACGTATGGCGCAGTTTAACAAGCCGTTGAATGCGGTGGTGCAGCAGCACTATGCGTTGGCGTTGGAGGCCGCCGCGCGCGCCGATCGTGAGCGACTGGAGGGGCGCGCAAGGGGCGTGTTGCACGGATTACCTTGTACTGTTAAGGAGTCGTTTGACGTGCAAGGGTGGTTAACCACGTCCGGTGCCCATTATCTGAAAGATAACCGGGCGACGCAGGATGCTCCTTCCATCGCACGCTTACGCGCTGCCGGGGCGATCCTGATGGGAAAAACCAATGTGCCGATGATGACTGCCGATTGGCAAACCTATAACGATCTGTATGGCACCACCCATAACCTGTGGGATAGGCAACGTTCACCCGGCGGATCGTCCGGAGGAGCGGCGGTGGCGGTGGCGGCGGATTTCACCCCCGTGGAATTTGGCAGCGATTTGTTTGGCTCACTGCGCATTCCCGCACACTACACAGGTGTCTATGCCCATCGTTGTAGCTTGGGGTTGATGTCGGTCAGAGGACATGTGCCCGGTGGTGGTCCGCAAGCGACTGATGAGCCGGATCTCTCGACGGCGGGCCCCATGGCGCGCAGCGCGGCGGATCTGCGTCTGATGATGCGCGCATTGAGCACATTCTGGGTGGAACCGCCGCGTATTCCCGATTTTAGCCGTTATCAGGCCAAAGCAAACTACCGCGTGTGCACGTGGTTTAGTGCGCCCCACCATGAGATAGATCAACAGATCGCACAGCGTTTTCAATCGTTTATCGACAAGTTACGCGCACAGCCTGGCGTGGAGGTTGATGATGCTATGCCCGCCGATATCGATCCCGACGCACTGTTTGATATAGCAGTCAAACTCAGTGGTCGGCTGGTAAGTACGGCGCTCAATGGACGCCAGCGTCTTACAGCCGGGCTGGCTGCGCTGGGCTTCAGGCTTGTGGGCAAGCTGGCGGATGTGCCTGAGGGGATAACGAGCTATTACCAGGGCATGCTGAAAGACAGTGGCGAACAGCGGAATACAGACAAACTCCGCCACGAATACAGCCGGGTGATAGAAACCCTTTTCGCGCGTTATGACGTGTTGTTGACACCTGTCAGCCCGGTGCTGGCGTTTGCGCACATGCAGCAGCCGGTGCGTAAGCGCAAGCTTATCGTCAATGGCGAACCGCAAGATTACAACGAACATTTGTTCTGGAACATGTTAGCAACGGTTTTTGGTTTGCCTGCCACCGTTTACCCATTGGCGAAAACGATGGATGAGCTTCCGTGCGGCATACAGATCATTTCCGGGCATTTTCACGATGATGTGACGATTAACTTTGCTGAGTTCTGCGAAAGCATCAGTGGCGGATTCACGGTACCGGAAGGGTACTAGAGGCGGATATCGGTGACAGCGCCAATAAAGGTGCGGCGCATTTAATGAATAAGGAGCAGGTATGACGGTGAATAAGCTTGAGCCAGACAACGGCACGCCGAACGATGAGCTGTTCACGGTGGCGGGTATGTTTGACGGCTCGCTGTATAAATTACTCCTGCGCATGGCGTTGCCGATGTTTGTCGGTATGTTAACGCAGGTGACCTATGCCATCGCCGATATTTTTTGGCTGAGCCACATTGATGTCACCAACAGCGGCATCATTGCCGGTGTGGGGCTGGTTTTCCCCGTTGGAATGGGGTTATTTGCCATCGCCAACGGCATTCAAATCGGTATGGGATCTTTGCTGTCCCGCGCCATCGGCATGCAGCGGTTGGATCGTGCACAGCGGATTTTGTCGGTCGGTATCATCATCGCGCTATTCTTTGCGATCGTGATCACCGTACTTGGCTATGTTTATGCCCAGCCGCTATTGCGCTCACTGGGGGCCACGAAGAGCATCATCGGCTACGCAACGGAGTTCTATTATTATTCGCTGCTGACCGTGTTCAGCATCATGTTGATTGGCGTCATGATGGGGCTGTTTCAAGGCGCGGGTAAGATCATGGTCATCATGAAGGCCTCATTGTTGGGGGCGTTGGTAAATATTATGCTCGATCCAATCATGATCTTTGTATTCGATTTTGGTGTGAAAGGGGTGGCATTGGCGTCGTTTCTGGCGCAACTGAGTATGGTCGCCTATTTCATCTACACATTGATGGGATTACATATCGGGTTGAGTATACGCATCGCGTTACGCCCATTCTCCTGGAAAATCTACCGAGAGTTTCTCTCCGTCGGCATGGCGCAGATGCTGATGCAACTGATCATTGCGGTCGGCATAGTGATTTATAATTTTTTTATCGTCAGGCTGGACGTAAACGCGATGGCAGCGTTTACGCTCACTGGTCGCATCGACTATTTCATCATCACGCCGATGCTGGCTATCGCGACCGCGTTGCTGACTGTGGTGGGGCAAAACTGGGGACACGGAAATGTCACCCGCACGCTGAATGCCTATTGGGCCGCCGTCGCGCTGGCCTTCTCTATTGTGCTGGTGTTAGCCGTTATGCATATTGTACTGGCACCCTGGATGTATCCCCTGTTTACTCGTGTTGTTGCCGTGAGTGACTATGCGGTACTGCAAACCCGTATCATGGCACTGGCACTACCCTTTGTCGCTATCAGCCTGTTAGCAAGTGAATATTATCAGGCCATTGGTAAGCCTTGGTATTCGGTGTTGTTGACGCTGATGCGTCACGTGTTTATATCTGTCCCTGTCGTATACCTGCTGGCGATTGTGTTAGAGATGCGTATTACCGGCGTCTATTTTGGGGCGATGAGCGGCACTTTTGTGGCTGCGTTGTTGGCGTGGCGTCTGCTGCGTCTTTCACCTCGTCTGCTGCGATGGAATCAGGAGGCGGTGCGCTCCCAACACTTGGATATGGAGGTGGCACCATGATGTCGGGCAATCCGTTGTCGTGGCCACAGGAACAGTGCCACATCATTGATCAACTGTATCCTTACAGTGCCGTAAACATCATTGGTGGTGTGGTCACCATTGAGGGAATTGTCGATCTGCCCCGACTACACGCGGCCATCCAGTCCGCCATTCGGCAATTTGATGCGTTGCGTATGTGGTTTGTGATGGGAGAGGAGAGTGAAGTGGTCAGCCAAGTGCAGCCTTATCACTGGCGCGATATCCGCCATTTGACTTTTTCCCCAGATTATGACAAGGAGAACCTACGCCCAGCGGCGATCGAAACATTTGTTGATGAGTGGTTCCGGCAGCCCTTTACCCTGCTGGCGCACGATTTGTTCGAGTTTGTCACCTTTACGTGCGGTGAACAATACAGCGGTTATTTATTTAAAGCCCATCACGGCATTGCTGATGGTTGGTCAATGGCGTTGTTGTCAAACCATGTCAAGCGAGCATACGAACAGCAGGACGTACCAGATGATGCGTCACCAGCCTATAGCGCATTTCTGGCGCAGCAGCAATCTTATCAGGCGTCAACGCGCTTTGCCGTTGATCGTGGCTGGTGGCGTGACTATATCGACGAATACCGCGACTGCTTTCCAGACAGTTCCCCCATCGTTACTACTGAGGGCATCAGTTGTTCCACTTGGCTTGAGCCAGCCATGATTAACCGTCTCTACAGGTTGTGTAATCGTTATGGCTGTACGCTTAATACGCTGTTTATTGCACTCTTCGCTCTCTATCGCGCCAGAGTATGGGGGGAGGAAAAAGGCGTAATAGGCGTGCCGTTAGCCAATCGGCATACTCGCGAGGCGCGGCGTTGCTTTGGCATGTTTACTAATCAATTGCCGCTGGCCTATCGACTGGTGCGCACGGAACGATTCTGTGAACGGGTGGCCTTTTTCCAGCGCGAACTGAAACGCGGTTTTAAACACAGCAAATATCCCATTACCTTATTCAACCAGGATTTGGCGGAACAGGGGGGAGGGAAGTTGCGGGCGTTCGATTATTGCGTTAATTATTATAACTTTACCTATGAACGCCACATTGCAGGTGCCGCGCAACGCGTGGAGAGTTACTACAGCGGCGAGCAGTCCTATAAGCTACAGATTGTTTTGCAAACTGTTAATAATCATAAAGAAAGCCTTAGGTTGAGTCTGGAGGCGCTGCGTAGCGCTTTCACTCCGCACCAACTGACAGCGATGAAAAATGGGCTGTTGGATTTAGTCACTGCATTGGATCGGCAACCTGACGCTCGTCTAGGCGATCTCGAAGTCTATCCTGCGCCGCACGTCGCATTGGCATGTGGCTCACTCAAACCCTCATTTACTTCCCGATTTGCAGCGCAAGTTGTGGAGCATGGTGATCGCACAGCACTAATTGATAATGAACAGTCTTTGACTTATCGGCAGTTGGATGACGCTGTTGAGCGGGTTGCGCGTTATCTGCGCCAACAGGGGATCGGACGCGGTCAAGTGGTTGGGATTATCGCTGAGCATAGCGCTCAAACGGTGATGGTTATTTATGGTATTTTGCGCTGCGGCGCGGCATTTCTGCCGCTAAATCCCGCGTTGCCAACGACCCGCCTTTACGCCATGTGTCGTAAAGCGCAGGTAGCGCATATCCTTTACGATCCGGCGATGCATGAATTGACGCAGGCGCTGGCGTTTCCCGCGTCCAGCTTGCTCCAGGCCTTAGCCACTTCGGCGCTTGCTAGAGAACCTTGGCCAGCTATTGAACCGCAGGATCTGGCATATGTGCTGTTTACCTCCGGATCGACCGGCGAGCCTAAGGGCGTGCAAGTCTCTCATGGCAATCTGGCTAACTATCTCCATTTCGCCGCCGAACGTTACTTTACAGCGCAGGACCGGGCTGCGCTCTACTCTTCGCTGTCCTTCGATTTGACCATCACTACGCTGTTCGCCCCCTTATGTGTGGGCGCTAGCATCAGCGTTTGTCGGCACGCCGAGAGCGAAACATTGCTGCGCATGGCCGTGGTTGATCAGCCCAACACAGTGATCAAACTGACGCCTGCACACCTGCGGTTGTTGTGTGCGGCTGGCATAAGCAGTGAGCAGATTCGTACCTTGGTGGTTGGCGGGGAGGATTTCAAGCGGGATCTGGCGCGTAAGGCGGCTGCTCTCTTTCCTCAGGCCGTGATCTATAACGAATATGGGCCGACAGAGGCCACCGTTGGTTGCATGATCTATCGCTACACCGGGCAAGAAACGCTGCCTTCATTGCCCATCGGTATGGCGATCGACGGTTGCCAGGTAGCAATTTGCTCCCCTTGGGGCTGTCCGGTACCGGAAGGCGAAACTGGTGAATTGGTGATTTATGGCGCGTCAGTGACGCAGGGCTATATCGATGCGCCGCAACAAACGGCCGCCGCCTACCTTAAAGATACCAATGGGGTGATGATTGGCTATCGCAGCGGTGATATTGGCTACGCCATCGCTCCTAATACGCTGGTTTATCAGGGACGTAAAGACGATCAGGTCAAAATTAATGGCTATCGTATTGAGCTGTGCGAAATCGAACAAGCGTTGTTGAGCGCACCTCAGGTAGAAAGTGCGGCGGTGGCGGTGATTGATGATGTGCAGGGGCAGCACAGCGGGTTGCTAGCCTGCGTGACACCGTCATCTGTTGATGTAGCTACCGTAATGCAACATCTGCGTCAGCAATTACCCACCTACATGCAACCCAAGCAGTGCTGTGCTATCGCCCAACTGCCGCTGTCGCACAATGGCAAGGTGGACGTGCGTCAGATGGTCGCAACGGTCCGAAACACCGCGCCTGCATCGGGTAGCGAGCGGCTGGGAGATGCGGCGATAAGGCATTCAGTTCGGGTATGTGTGGAAGGGGCGCTGGAGCAAACTGAGTTTGATGATAACGAAAATCTTTATGTCTTGGGGTTGGACTCCATCAAGAGTATCCAGATTGCAGCGCAGCTCAGGCACCACGGCTGGACGATGTCAGCGGTGCAGGTGATGGAGTGTGGAACAGTGAACGCCATCTGTGAGTTTCTCGCTAGTCATACAACGGTGTCACAGCTCGCGCAGTATGCTCATAACACCCGTATCGATCTACCCGCATTGCGTTGGTTTACGCAGTTGGCGTTGCCAGTGCCCAATGTTTATAACCATGTCATTGTGCTGAAAGTGTTGCCGGGCTGCCCGCTCGAGCAGTTACACAACAGGCTGCATACATTAATCCAGCAGCAGCCAGCTTTGCACAGTGCGCTGGACGCTGAGGGGCGGTTGCTAGTATGCGACCCTAATGTGTGTTATCCCAACGAGGTGCTCACGGAATATTCGACGGCGCAGTGGACGTTGGCAGAGGTGATCGCTCAGTGCAATAGCATGCTTGACGTGACAAATGGTCGAGTCTTTACGGCAGCTCTGTTACACGCCCCGCAGCCTGCGTCTAGCACGCTGGTACTCTGTGCCCATCACTTGTGCGTCGATATGCACTCTTGGTATTTAATCCTCAGCACGCTGGACGCCGTCAGCACTGTCAATGGCACCAGCAACAGCGGACTGCATCGCTGGAATGACTATCTGGCGAGCAAAACGGTAGATTCCGCCACACACGAAAGCTGGCGCACAGTATGTCAAACGCTACCGCTGCATTTCCCACCCGTGTCATTGCCAGATGACTCATTACCTCGTACGCGCGCTTGGCGTGAAGACTTTCGCCATCCTTGCGTCAGGAGGTTGTTTGAATCCAGTGGTAATACCGCGTACAGCGCCGAAACCTATGTGCTAACGGCATTGGCGCTGGTGCTGCGTTACTACAGCGAAGAGCCTTGGTGTCGCATCGAGATGGAAGGCATGGGACGCGGCTGCTGGCCCGATGAGCCTGACGTTGCGGATACGGTCGGGTGGTTTACTCTATTTTATCCTTGGGCGATCCCTCTGCATGGCGATATGGCGACACTGTTATCTGCGATCGCTTCCGATTTGGCAAAACGCACGCATGGTGGGGGAGATTACGGTCTGCTGCAAATGCGGCATGCACCGGAAGACTCTCTTGCGCAAGGGATCCGAATGAATTACATCGGTGTGCAGGCGCAACCTTCACTCCGCTATTTTCATATTGATCACTTTAATAGTGATATCTATACCGCGCCTGAAAACGCGCTCGGCTGCGTGCTGGAGTTTAATATTGCGCGCTCGGCAGCTGATGGTCTCTCCTTCCACTGCCGTTTCGATCCCACGCGCATTGCGCTGAATGATGTGCAACTCCTGCTGGCGCGCTACAAGAACAGCCTCACTGATCTGGATGCCTGGCTGTGCCAACACAGCGCCACGCTGACGGGCGCGCCGACTTTGTGGACACTATAAACACGATGCCAACCCTTAAGGAATACAACAATGGCAAAGGATGATTTTACCTGTGGCTCACTGGATATTGCCATTATTGGCATGAGCGGGCGTTTTTCCGGTGCGGAATCGGTGCCCGAGTGGTGGGATAAGTTGCTGGCGGGTGAGGAGTTCACTCAACCGACATGCACAGAAGACGATAATGGGAACCCTTGGATTAGGCTGCGCAATATAATCACCGCTCCCTATGACTTCGATGCTGCATTTTTCAATATTCCGCCTGGCGAAGCCCTGTTGATGGATCCGCAACAACGAATATTTCTTGAATGCTGCTACAACGCTCTTGAGCATGCGGGCTATATTCCCACGCAACTTAAGCGAGTCGGCGTCTATGGGGCGACCTACGCCAATAACTATTTTATCGATCGCGTCTATCCATACCTGAAGATGAGCGGCGATCACCATTATCTTCAGGCGCAGATTGGTAACGAAAAGGATTACTTGTGTGCTCAGGTTGCCTACAAGTTGGGGTTTACCGGACCCGCTGTGAGTGTACAGACCGCCTGTTCCAGTTCGTTGGTGGCAGCATATTTAGCATGCGAGGGGTTATTGACTTTTCAAGCCGATGTTGCGTTGGCAGGTGGGGTCACCTTGGGTTTTTTACAGGCGCACGGCTACAGTCCGCAAGGTGATAAGCTGGTATCGCAAGACGGACACTGCGCCCCGTTTAGCGCTGAGGCGACCGGCACGGTATACAGCAGCGGTGCGGGAGTTGTGGTGCTAAAACGTCTTGAGGATGCACTACGCGACCAAGACAGAGTGTATGCGGTGATTAAAGGAGGTGCGGTAAATAACGACGGCGGGCGTCGGCTGGGGTTTGTCGCCCCCAGCGTAGAAGGACAGGTAGAAGCGATCAATACGGCGCTTGCCGCCGCAGAAGTCGTACCGACTGATATCGCACTGATCGAAACGCACGGTACCGGTACCCCGTTGGGTGATGAGATTGAGCTTGAAGCTCTGCACCGGGTTTTCGCACCGGCATGTGCGCCGCACAGCATTCAATTGGGTGCGGTAAAAGCCAACTTGGGTCACCTGGGAGTCGCTTCCGGTATCGTCAGCTTAATGAAAACCGCACTGACGCTATATACTGGTTTAGTTCCCCCGCAGATCAACCTAGTAAATAAACATAAAAAACTGTTGCAGCCAGCCTCGCCATTTTATCTCAGTGATGTAGTGACTTCTGTCCCACAAACGAAAAGGATCCATGCCACCGTTAGTTCGTTTGGGCTGGGAGGGACCAATGCTCATTTGGTTCTGCAAAACTGGTGCGAGACGCCTGCGCAAGCGGTGCAAGAAAATGAGCGCCGCCTGTTTTTCTTCAGCGCCAAAACGCCATTAGCCCTTAGACAACAGTTGGATGCTCATTATCACGCTCTGGCGACCTATGCGGAAGCAGATAAAGATCGTATCGCCTATACTCTCGCGCAACGCCGGGCACATTTCCCGTATCGCTGTGCGCTGGCGGCAGACAGTGTGGTAGCGTTGCGTGCAAGTTTGGCGAAACTGCGGGATGCTGACATGTCTTTTACCCCTATCAATATGGAAACTACCTTGGTGTTCCTATATCCGGACCGGGACGATAAGCTGGAGAGTGCCCTGACGCATTTGCTGGCTTGTCAACCTAACTTGCGCCAGCGGCACCAGCGCCTGTCTCAGGATGTTGCACAAATCTGCGAACCAGCCGATTGGACGCCAGCATTGCGTCAGTTTATCCAGCAGGTGAGTCTTAGTGAATGGCTGATCGAACAAAGTATCTCGCCTGTGCAGCACATCGGTTACCTGACGGGGGCTGCAGCAGCGCAGTATGTTGCGCGCATCATCTCACTGGAAAACGCTGTTCAGCAGGTGATTGTGGCTGAAACGACACCGGAGCAGACGCTGGCCGGCAACAGTGAACTGAGCGAAATATTGGCTAATCTGGCGGTGACGGAGGGAACGCTGATGCTGGAAATCGGTCGCGCGGGGACGTTTTCCATATTGTATCACCAGCATGCGCAGTGGGTTGGGCAAACAGTATTTTCCCCCATGCTGAATACGGATACGCCTGAGGACATCCTGCCGCTGTTGGGCACTCTTTGGCAACGAGGAGTGACTATTTGTTTACCGGAAATGCCAGCCGTGCAGACTATAGGCTTACCCGGTTATTCGTTTGATCGCGTCCGGTATGAAATTCAGTCCAGTGATGCGAGAGAGAACGCTATGTTACCAGTGAGTTATTTGTCGGTCAGCGACTTTGTGGAGAAAACCTGGCGTTCATTGTTATGCATCGATCATTATGACGAACACGCGGTTATTTTCGAATACGGAGCGACCTCGATGCACGTTATCTCTTTCGTCGACAGCTGTAACCACATTTATAAAATCGGACTGACTGCCGCCGATATTTATGCCAGACCCGCTATCCGTGAGCACAGTGAATTTATCTCCGAATGTGTTGATGGTATTTTATGAGGTGTTCACAGGATGACAATAATGGAACACGTTAGCATTAAAACATTATATCATCTCCTGTGCTGTATGCTGCTCTTTATTTCCGCTATGTGCGCTTTGGCGCAAGAACATGAGCCTATCGGGGCGCAAGATGAGCGCCTGTCGACATTAATTCACCAACGGATGCAGGAGGCCAAGGTCCCAGCCCTTTCCGTAAGTGTGACCATTAAGGGGGTACGTCAGCGATTTGTCTACGGTGTTGCCGATGTGGCTAGTCAGAAAGCGAATACTCTAGACACAGTTTACGAGCTGGGATCGATGAGTAAGGCGTTTACCGGACTTGTGGTGCAAATACTGATTCAGGAAGGCAGACTCCGGCAAGGGGATGATATCATTACCTATCTGCCGGAAATGCGCTTGAATTATCAGGGAAAACCTGCTTCCCTGACCGTGGCTGATTTCCTTTATCATACATCAGGATTGCCTTTTTCAACACTGGCTCGGCTGGAAAACCCTATGCCTGGGAGCGCTGTGGCACAGCAACTGCGCAACGAGAATCTGCTGTTTGCGCCGGGTGCGAAGTTTAGCTATGCCTCCGCCAATTATGATGTGTTGGGCGCGGTGATTGAAAATGTGACGGGAAAAACCTTTACAGAGGTCATTGCGGAACGACTCACGCAGCCGCTGGGCATGTCGGCGACTGTGGCAGTTAAGGGGGATGAGATTATTGTCAACAAGGCAAGCGGCTATAAACTGGGATTCGGCAAACCCGTTCTGTTTCATGCGCCTCTGGCCCGGAACCATGTTCCTGCCGCCTATATCCATAGCACTCTGCCTGATATGGAAATATGGATAGACGCCTGGTTGCACAGAAAGGCTTTGCCGGCAACGCTGCGTGAGGCGATGAGTAACAGTTGGCGTGGTAATAGTGATGTTCCGCTTGCCGCAGACAATCGTATCCTCTATGCCAGCGGTTGGTTTATCGACCAGAATCAAGGCCCTTACATCAGTCACGGTGGGCAGAATCCAAACTTTTCTTCTTGCATTGCGTTGCGACCGGATCAGCAGATTGGCATTGTTGCGCTGGCAAATATGAATTCGAATCTGATACTACAGCTTTGCGCGGATATCGATAATTATCTGCGCATTGGCAAATATGCTGACGGCGCTGGTGATGCAATTACAGCCACCGATACCCTTTTCGTCTACCTCACGTTGTTGCTGTGTTTTTGGGGGGCGGTGGTTGTAGTGCGCGGTGCTTTCCGTGTTTATCGCGCAACGGCGCATGGCCCTGGAAAACAGCAGAGGTTACGTTTACGCGTACGTGACTATATCATCGCCTTGGCGGTTCCTGGGCTCGTGGCCGCCATGCTCTATGTCGCACCGGGTATACTATCTCCAGGACTTGACTGGCGTTTTATCTTGGTATGGGGTCCATCGAGCGTGTTGGCGATACCGTTCGGAATTATCCTGTTAGCTTTCGTTCTGACATTAAATCATCAAATTAAACGAATTCTATTACACAACAAGGAGTGGGACGATGAGTAATATCAGTTTGTATTGTTTGCCATATTCAGGTGGTTCTGCCGCCATGTATTATAAATGGCGTAGCGTGCTGTCGGACAATATTACTTTGCGGCCTTTAGAACCTGCGGGGAGGGGAACTAGAATACGCCAGCCGCTGTGTCTTACGATGGTGGATGCCGTCGCTGACCTTTATCAACAATTTGTGAAACACTACACAGGTGGAGACTACGCCATTTTTGGGCATAGTCTCGGAGGGATCATGGCCTTCGAACTGGTGCATTATATTCTCGATCATGGACATGACATGCCATGCGCGCTGTTTTTTTCCGGCTGTCGCCCACCCGATCGGGCCTCTCATGAAGTAATACTGCATACCTTGCCCGATCAGGCGTTTATGGAAGAGATCGTCAAGCTGGGCGGAACTCCGGTTGATGTCTTTCGTAATAAAGAGTTAATGACAATTTTCACCCCCATCATTAAAAACGATTATCGGCTCTATGAGCAGTATGTATTTCAGGCCAAGGCGCGCACATTAACCTGTCCGATCGTGCTATTTCATGGCGATGCTGACAATCTGGTAATGCAGGATGAATTACTTGCATGGGAAAAATTCACCACACGAAAGACGCGGACTATTATATTTCCTGCTGCCGATCATTTTTTTGTCGATAAGCATTTTGAACAGGTGGTAGGTTATGTGAACCAGACGATTGAATCACTCGAAATAGTAGGGTAGAAATAGTTGTGTAACTATACAAGGAGCAATAGATATGGCTGTTCCATCATCAAAAGAAGAGTTAATTAAAGCTATTAATAGTAATTTTTCTTTATTAAATAAGAAGCTAGAATCTATTACGCCCCAACTCGCCTTTGAACCTCTATTGGAAGGGCACGCGAAGGGGACTACGATTAGCGTAGCGAATCTGGTTTCCTATCTGATTGGCTGGGGAGAGCTGGTGTTACACTGGCATGACCAAGAGGCAAAAGGAAAAACTATTATTTTTCCTGAGGAAGGATTTAAATGGAATGAATTGGGGCGTTTAGCACAGAAATTCTACCGTGACTATGAGGATATTACAGAGTACGAAGTTTTATTGGCACGGTTAAAGGAAAATAAGCAGCAACTCGTGGCTTTGATTGAACGATTCAGTAACGACGAGCTTTACGGTAAACCTTGGTATAATAAATGGACCCGAGGTCGTATGATTCAATTTAATACCGCCTCGCCTTATAAAAATGCTTCGGGGAGGTTAAATAAACTGCAGAAATGTCTTGCAGAATAGCGGGGTGCTTACCGTTTGCCTCCCCACTGATGATTTTTCCGGGCAGCGATGAGTGTGGACTGGCGGCACTATCACCCGCTGCTCCGGAACATATTCTGGTTAATGATACGGATAAAATGTGTAAGACAATAAGTCTACTTAACATAAGCACATGCGAACGCATGTGTATTAAGAACCATGATGTCCTGGACGACTTAGAAGATGAAAAACGGCCTGTGGATGAAAAGCCGTATCAGCGTTTGCTGATACGGCCTGGTTCTTTACAAGATTATTCATAAGTCAGGTTACTGCGAGATTAATGTTTTGCTGACTCCAGATGTACGGGGGCACCCAGATTTCACTGCACATATCCAGATAATCCGACCACCACTGCATCATGTCCATGCGGGCTTCCATATGTTCGGCCTTATGAATGTAAGCCAGACGCACAGTGTTGCGCTCTTGGTGACTCATCTGACGCTCCACTGCATCTTGCGACCATAAACCGGATTCCATCAGCGCGCTACACGCCATTGCCCGGAAACCATGACCGCAGATATCTTGTTTCGTGTTGTATCCCATCTGGCGAAGTGCCTTATTGATAGTATTTTCACTCATCGGCTTGTAGGGGTCATGATAGCCGGGGAACACCAGTTCATACCCGCCAGATATTTCCTTAATCCTTTTCAGAATAGAGATAACCTGCTCAGAAAGGGGCACAATATGCGGTGTACGCATTTTGGCACCTCGACTGGAATAACGTACGCCTGCAATCGCTTCGCGTGTGGCAGGTATCGTCCAGATCCGATTTCTGAAGTTAATCTCTGTCCAACGAGCATAGCGCAGTTCACTTGAGCGAATGAACACATGCAACGTCAGCAGGACTGCAAGCCTGGTGAGTTCCCGTCCTTGGTGATAACTGTCAATCCGTTCAAGCAGCTCAGGAAGGCGCTCCAGTGGCAGGGTGGGATAATGTCGTCTGGCGGGAGAAGCCGTCACGCCGTCAAGATTTGCAGCTGGGTTGATTTCGATTAACCCCTGATGAACAGCATAACGCATAATGTTGCTGAGGTGTTGCCGCGAGCGGGACGCAACTTCAAGCAAGCCCTTTTCCTCAATGCCTTTCAGTAATTCAATGAAATGACGTGATTTAAGCTCGGTAACTGGTAGATGCCCGATGGTCGGAAAGACATGTCTGTTCAGACGGGCAAGCACGCGATCTGCGGTATTCTGCGACCATTTTTTCTTGCTACTGTGCCACTCCAGTGCCACGGATTTAAACATTTTCTCCTGCATGCGCGAGCCGCGTTCAGCGGCACGTTGCTGCGCCGGGTTGATGTTCAGCGCCAGCATCTTACGGATGCCTTCGCGCTGCTGGCGGGCGTCAGACAGGGAGACGGCAGGGTAGGCACCCAGTGCAATACGGGATTCTTTGCCATTAATACGGTATTTAAGATACCAGAGACGGGAACCGCCTGGTTTGACCAGCAGATACAGACCGTGGGAATCGGAGACTTTAAAGGGTTTATCAGTGGGCTTGAGACTACGGATTTTTGCGTCGTTAAGGGACATATGGGGGTCACTCCATTATCGAACTAACCTGACCCCAGATTTGACCACCAATTTTTCCCGATGCGTAGGGTAAAATCAAAATGCACCGAGAAGGGTTTTCACACTAACCTGTTGAATCAACATCAGATAAAGATTCGCAAGGATGCATGAAAACAGAAAATTGGCTCCTCTGACTGGACTCGAACCAGTGACATACGGATTAACAGTCCGCCGTTCTACCGACTGAACTACAGAGGAATCGTGAGAACGAGGCGAATATTAGCGATGCCCACCCACAATGTCAAAGCCTGTTTTTTAAATTTGAAATCGTTTGCTGAAATAATCTGCATTTTGTCGTTTATTCCGATACAACTGGCTTTTTTTCACACTTTTGCGGCTCGGATCGAGGGTATTTCCATAGCCAACGTCCAGTAACCATTCGCCAGTAAAACAGCACGGCCCGCACAGCCCAGTCGGCAAACATTCCCATCCAGACGCCAACCACACCCCAGCCAAGCATGATTCCCAGCACATAACCGACTACAACCCGACAACCCCACATGCTCAACATCGAAACCCACATGGCGTAACGGGCATCACGAGCACCTTTAAATCCAGCGGGTAGCACCCATGAGGCGGACCAAATAGGCATAAATAAAGCATTTAGCCAAATCAGAATCACAACGACGTGTTTAACCTGTGGATCCTGGGTGTAAAACGATGCCATAACCCCGGCAAAGGGAGCCGTTAGCCAGGCGATGGCCGTTAATCCAAGAGTGGACAGCCAGAACACATGCCGCAACTGAATCTCTGCTTGCGCTATCTGCCCTACCCCCAACCTTCGGCCTGTAATGATCGTAGAAGCAGAACCGAGCGCACTTCCGGGTAAGTTGATAAGAGCCGCAATTGAGAACGCGATAAAATTTCCGGCAATAACGCTGGTCCCCATCCCGGCAACGAACATTTGGGTTAATAACCGACCACTGGTAAATAACACTGATTCGACACTCGCTGGAATACCAATCCCCATGACTTCCCAGATAATGCTAAAATTCAGCGGTTTAAAATAGCTCTTTAACGAAATCCTTAGCGCAGGATTAAAACCAATCGCCAGCACCCACAAAATTGCAACTGCGCCAATATAACGAGAAATGGTTAAACCCAACCCAGCCCCGACAAATCCCAGTCCCGGCCAGGAGAAAAGGCCGTAAATCAATATGCCGCTAATAATAATATTAAGAATATTCAGGCTACCGTTAATCAGTAGCGGTATTTTCGTATTCCCTGCACCACGAAGTGCCCCGCTACCAATAAGAGTGATGGCAGCTGCTGGATAACTGAGTACGGTCAGCTCCAGATAAGTCAACGCCAGTGCTTTAACGTCTGTCGTGGCATCACCCGCGACGAAATCAATAATTTGTTCGCCAAAATGATGAATTAGCGTTGCCAACAGTACGGCAAACAACGTCATGATCACCAATGACTGCCGCGTCGCCACCCTCGCTCGTCGTCGATCTCGCTTACCGAGACTAAATGCTACAACGACAGTAGTACCAAGATCGATAGCTGCAAAAAAAGCCATAATGACCATATTGAAGCTGTCCGCCAACCCCACGCCGGCCATCGCATCTTTTCCCAGCCAGCTGACCAGAAAAGTGCTCAGGACCCCCATCAACAGGACACAGGCGTTCTCCATGAAGATAGGAACAGCAAGCGGGGTTATCTCGCGCCAGAACAACACTTTGTAGCTCTTGCGTTTAGAGTGCCAGCGAGTGCCGTGAACAACCTGGCGTAAAGCAGAGGAGATATTCAAAGCCGACCTTAATTGCAGAAAGTGAAACCACATTTCAAATGATGAGGGAGAATCAGCAAAGCTGCAAAGATTTTCGCCAACAAATTGTCTGCAAATGCAACAAACTGTTGATAGAAACGGCAAACAGTTGGGAAATTTAAAAATCGGGTTTGACAAAATATTTTTCGCCGTTAAGATGTGCCTCAACAGCGATTCCTCTGTAGTTCAGTCGGTAGAACGGCGGACTGTTAATCCGTATGTCACTGGTTCGAGTCCAGTCAGAGGAGCCAAATTTCTGAAAAGCCCGCTTTTATAGCGGGCTTTTTGCTATATCTGATAATCAATTTCCTCTTCACTGTTTTCCATCACCTGGCGCTTGATATCCTCAACTGACAGTCCTGCATTACAAAGTTCCAGAAAGCGCCAGACATAGTTACGCTGAAGTTGCCCTCGCTTCAGTCCCAACCAGACAGTATTAGCATCGAAAAGATGCCGCGTATCCAGGCGGATTAAATTCTTTTCCTCTTGTTCGCCGCTGGATTGTTCGGCAACTAATCCGATCCCAAGCCCAAGAGCAACATAGGTTTTAATGACATCAGAATCCTGTGCACTTAATACAATATCTGCCGGCAAACCTTTGCGGGCAAATGCGTCATCAATGCGTGAGCGCCCCGTAATCCCCTGTCGGTAAGTAATTAACGGCCACTTCGCTATTGATTCCAGCGTCAACGGTGTAATTTGCGTCAAGGGATGATCGAGTGGAACAAGCAAACTATGGTGCCAACGAAACCACGGGAAGGCGACGAGCTGCGGGTCATTACTCAAACGCTCGCTGGCGATACCAATATCAGCTTCGCCATTTTGCAACAACGTCGCAATTTCCTGTGGTGTACCCTGGATTAGCTCCAGCCGAACCTCCGGGAAAAGTTCGCGAAAAGCTTTAATGACCTCAGGCAAGCTATAACGTGCCTGAGTATGCGTCGTTGCAATAGTGAGAACGCCAGACGTATCGTTGGTAAACAGGTCTGCGAGCCGACGAACATTACTGGCTTCATTCAGAATGCGTTCTGCAATGACCAGTAATGCTTTGCCCGGTTCAGTCATGCCCAGCAGTCGCTTACCTCGTCGAACAAATATTTCGATGCCAAGTTCATCCTCCAGTTCCCGAATATGACGGCTAACGCCTGACTGTGAGGTAAAAAGCATATTCGCAACCTCTGTCAGGTTGTAATCCTGACGTGCAGCCTCGCGGATTATCTTTAGTTGTTGGAAATTCACGGTAAACTCCGGGCAGTTCAGATATCCCGTTATTGTTAAAGTCTAATGCCCGGCATAACAAATAATAAAAACCCGCATCTTATTCCATCCCGATATAACGCTTAGCTCACCAATTGCCACTGCCTTTTTTCCATCACTGGAGAACTAATCACTGACATTAACAACTCTTTCACTGCCTGTGCCTGTGGTGACAAGTTTGCTCTGGCGGGTAAATTTAAGGACAAAGAGAGACTCATTGAAGGAGTGGTAATGCGTGACATCCACCCATTTACTGCGCCACATAACGAACGCGCAGCCGATTCAGGTAATACTGCAACGCCCATGCCGCTGGCAATCGCTGCGGTAAGCGTGGCAATAGACTCAATTTCACCAATGACTTTTGCCGTGAGCCGCCGTAGGGAAAAAGCCTCATCAACACGAAGTCTAACAGCGCTGTAATCACTGGGGAGAAAAAGGTTCATTTGCGCAATAGCATTAACATCAACGCTTTGCCCCGGGCAATCTTGAGTTCCTACCAGGAAAAGATCTTCTCTCAGCAAAGCCTGACTGGATACCCCAGCCACAGGGGAATGCTCATAAATCACCGCCATATCGAGTTGGTGATTTATCAGTTTTTCGTTAAGCACTGCACCACTATTTTCATGAAGATAGATAACGACCTCCGGGAATTCAGCGCGAACCGCCTGTAATAAGGGCATGGTGATGGATGACGCAGCGGTTCTTGGCGCAAAGCCAATCGAGACTTGCCCCGATAATGACTGACCAACGTTATGCACCGCCAGTTGGGCCTGCTCACACTGACGTAAAATGGCCCGTGCATGGGTATAGAGAATTTTTCCGGCGCCTGTTGGCGTAACGCCCCGTTTTGTGCGAATCAAAAGCTGTTGATTTAACTCACCTTCCAGTGTGGCAACCTGCTGGCTGAGCGCTGGTTGTGCAATATGCAATACTTCAGCAGCCTGGGTCAGGCTACCAATATCTACAATTTTTACGAAGTATTTCAGGCGTCTGAAGTTCATGTTGCCTCCGGTTTTTAAGAATCGGCCCAAGTGCCGCCATTACTTACAACCAGAATGCAAGATGCTTGCCAGTTCTATTTTAGCGTTGATGCGCAAGCTAACCAACTGTCAAATAAGAGATTATGATAGATTCGTCATTGGCCCTTTTTATCAGCAGTCGCATTCACCTGCCCTATAAAAGGGGGGTATGCACCACGATGGTTCATTACCCAATAAGATTGAAAGCTCACCACTTTGTTGAAATTGTCAGCAAACAAACAAAAAAATGCATTTCACCCTTTGACATCACCATGCACTGCCATTAATATGCGCCCCGTTCACACGATTCCTCTGTAGTTCAGTCGGTAGAACGGCGGACTGTTAATCCGTATGTCACTGGTTCGAGTCCAGTCAGAGGAGCCAAATTTTAGTTTTGAGACATCTCTATGAGTCTCAGGACAGTTAAAAAATAAAAATTATTTTTACCCGGTCACTTTGTAAAAAAGTGGTCGGGTTTTTGATTTCTGTGTTTCGTGCGCTTAATCGAGTCTCACGCTTCAGTGAGCAAATTGCCCCTCCCCAACAGACATCACGATTCACAAGGTCAAAAATTCTGTTCCATGAAGTACCGTACAAAGATAAAGAGAAAAATGCCTTATGCGGGATGTAGCTGTCGCGTCTTTATCGGGAAACTATACGTAATTGCCACTTTGTCTTCGGTAATCAGAAAAAGAAGACCTGCCATTTTAATAAATATTATTTCTCTGGGAACGGGGATTTTTTATAAGCAATATGACGAGTTAAACATTATATTTTTATAAGGATTATATGAGATTAAAGAAATCTGCCATAAAGACAGATTTCTTTAACATATAATTAGAGATTTGCGACGTTATGATAAACTTTTTGTACATCGTCGTCATCTTCAAGGGCATCAACAAGCCCTTCAAAGATTTCTAAATCTTCTGGGGAAAGCTCAACTTCAGATTGAGCAATCATTTCTAATTCTGTTGTTGAGAACTCAGTGATTCCAGCTGCTTTTAGCGCCGCGATTCCTTTATGAAGGTCAGTAGGTTCAGTATAAATAACAATATTACCTTCTTCTTCAGTTACATCACGAACATCAACTTCAGCTTCAAGCAAAATTTCAAAAATATGGTCAGGGTCTGTTCCTTTAAATACAATCACACCCGTATTGTCAAACATATAGCTGACAGAACCTGCCGCTCCGATATTGCCGCCTTTTTTATTGAAAATTGTGCGAACGTTAGCAATCGTACGGTTAACATTTGAAGTCAATGTCTCAGCAATAATCATTGAGCCATTAGGACCAAAGCCTTCATAACGTCCCTGTACGAACGTTTCATCTCCACCGCCTTTGGCTTTATCAATTGCTTTATCAATAACGTGCTTTGGAACTTGTGCCTGCTTTGCACGTTCAATAACGAATTTTAAAGATGTGTTTAATTCTGGATCGGGTTCACCTTGTTTGGCAGCAGCATAGATTTCTACACCGAATTTTGCATAAATTTTAGACGTTGCACCGTCTTTAGCCGTTTTTTTAGCAACAATATTGGCCCATTTACGTCCCACTGGAATGATCTCCTCGAAAATTTATTTACATTACTGGTAAATCGTTAACATGTGTTAATTCAGCATATTATATCATAACAGGAAAAATCTCGTCTATTAGAAATAAAAATATTCTAAAGCCATAATCTTATATTTAATTTTATAAAAACTAATGTTGTTGGCGGGATTTTTTATAATTGTGTTTTGAAAGCATACTTGCTTTTAATATGTGGAAATCATTAAGACGATAATAAAACTCGCATCTGCCCAAGGAAGCAAACAGCCCGCGTTTATTGCAGGCTATTTGCCAGATGTCTTACTTAATCCTTCACATCTATTTCTGATAAGAAGGTTCATAACTTATTATCGGAACGGCGGCTCATTAAAGGTTCGTAATTTACGTGAATGCAGTCGGTCGCCTTCTGCGCGCAGCAAATCGATCGCCCGAATGCCAATTTGCAGGTGTTCGGAAATAGCGCCTTCATAAAAACGGTTAGCCTGGCCGGGAAGCTTAATCTCACCATGTAACGGTTTATCTGAAACACACAGTAGTGTCCCGTATGGCACGCGGAAACGATATCCTTGCGCGGCAATGGTTGCACTTTCCATATCAATTGCTACGGCCCGGCTTAAGTTAAAACGAAGTGCAGAAGCTGAGTAACGTAACTCCCAGTTCCTGTCATCTGTGGTTACCACAGTACCTGTACGCAGCCGCTGTTTGACTTCCTCACCAGGCCTGCCGCTGACTAACTTGGTAGCGTCATAAAGCGCACGTTGCACTTCAGCAATGCTCGGAATAGGAATATCGGGCGGCAGAACCGCATCAAGAACGTGGTCATCGCGTAAATAAGCGTGTGCAAGGACATAATCTCCAATGGCCTGGCTTTCACGTAATCCGCCACAGTGACCAATCATCAACCAGACATCCGGGCGTAGCACTGCCAGATGATCGCAGATGGTTTTAGCATTGGACGGTCCCACGCCAATATTCACCAGAGTAATACCCCGACCATCAGCGGTAATTAAATGCCATGCTGGCATCTGGTGTTTTTTCCATGCAAGGTCGGAAATGGCTTCTTCTGGCGCTTCGGTTTCGGCAGTGATCCAGTTCCCGCCAGCACAAGAAAGGGCAATGTAGGGACTATCAGGATCGAGGATCTGGCTGCATCCCCAACGAACGAATTCATCCACATAACGTGTGTAGTTGGTAAACAAGACGAACGGTTGAAAATGTTCTACTGGCGTACCGGTATAATGGCGCAACCGTGCGAGGGAAAAATCAACCCGGCGAGCATCAAAATGCGATAACGGGGAGAATTCCGTTGGATGATAAATGCCGTCTGCAGTTTCATCGCCGATTTGCGCCAGTTCTGTTGTCGGGAAGTAGCGAGTTAAACCAGCGCTCATTGAGCGATCAAGTGTTAATTCAGAGCCATCGATGACATAAGGATAAGGGATTTCATGCTGCGAGGGTTGCACAGAGATATGCGCACCATAATCCTGATACAGCAACGTAAGTTGTTCATTGAGATACGAACGAAAGAGAGTAGGGCGAGTAATCGTGGTGGTGTAACTGCCTGCGTGAGTAAAACGACCAAATGCGCGCGTTTTGGGGGGATTAGTTGTGCTACCGTCCCAGGTTACGGTCAGTGATGGATAGACAAAAAGACCTTGTTTGCGGGCGTTTTCATCAGGTAATTCGCCACTTGTAATATATTTGCCAATGGCGTTGCGTAAAGCAACTACAGATTGCTCATACAGCGCGTCGAGTTTATCCAGTGCCTGAGCTGGGGTCAGACCGGAGCCCTTATTATTCATGTGTGTCTCCTGTTCCATACAATTACCGCACATCCGATAGTATGTCACAGGAATGTGAAACAAAAGTGTAAGGCGAAGATCGGATGATCTTCGCCAGGCTATTAAGCGCGTTGATTGTCTTTCATCAACAAAGCGGTCATTGCGGAAATCAGGCATCCAGCCAGCAAATAAATAGCGACGCTATGCCAGTTCCCGGCAAAGTAAGTGATGAGTGCAGCGGCAATAAAAGGCGTAAATCCACCGCCAACCACACTGGCAACCTGATAACCGACTCCAGCACCACTGTAGCGATAACTGGCACCAAACATTTCGGTAAACATCGGTTGTTGCACACACACCACCATGTCATGCGCAATGTTTGCCAGCATTATGGAGAAGAAAACTATCCAGAAAATAGATTGTGCTTCAAGCGCCATAAAGAAAGGAAATGCGCTCAACGTTCCGATCAACGCGCCTGTGATATAAACCCTGCGCCGACCAAAACGATCGGCAAGCCAGGCAAAACAGGGAATTGTCAGGCAGCTTAATCCACCGACCAGCAAACCAATATTAAGGAAAAGTTCGCGCGGTAACCCCATATTCTGGGTTGAATAATTAAGTGCAAAGGCAGTAACAATGTACATCGTCAGCAACTCGCACAGTCGTAGTGCAATAATCTTCAGGAAAGCACCGGGATGTCGTAACAGAGCTTCGATAACCGGGATGCGTTTTTTCGCGGCCGCTTGATTATGTTGCTGTTGTTCAAATTCCGCGGACTCCTCCATGCCATTGCGCACCCACAATGCTCCCAGTACCAGTACGATGCTAAACAGGAAAGGAATGCGCCAGCCCCAGCTTAAAAACTGTTCGTCAGTCGTCATCATACTGATCAATGAAACCAGTCCGGTTGAAAGCAGTAAACCTACTCCGTAGCCAACTTGTACACCGCTACTGTAAAAGGCTTTTTTATTTTTCGGCGCACTTTCAACGGAAAGCAACGCTGCGCCTCCCCATTCGCCGCCGACGGCAAATCCCTGAATGGCACGCAGTGTCACCAGCAAAATAGGTGCCCACCACCCAATGGTCGAGAATGAAGGAAGAATACCAATCAAGGCTGTCGCGATGCCCATCATCCAGACGGTCAGCATTAACATGCGCTTACGTCCCAGCCGGTCACCAAAGTGACCGAAAATGACACCGCCGAGCGGTCGGAAAAGGAAGCCGACACCAAAGGTGGCAAATGCGGCGAGCGTTCCCATCGCCGGGCTTACTTGCGGGAAAAACTCGCGATTAAACACCAGTGCGGCGGTAATGCCATAGAGTAAAAAATCATACCAGTCGACGACGGCACCAGCGAAACTGCCTAACGCAGCTCGTCGGGCGCGACTTAACGAAAGCGTCCCTTCATCGGGACGAGTGGAGATGAGCGTGGAGTCCATAATGATCCTGTTTGTACTGTCTTTTTATAATTAGTATGGAAAAGGTAACTCACATTGCCGTCGATCTATAAACGAACCTTATGAGACTACCTCGACAGAGCGCATCTGCAAATGATTTTATGGCTGATTAGCGGCAACATGAAAAATTCGATGGAAGATGAAAGCGCAGGAGTTGCTGGTGTTGTTTAAGGATTAAGCAGAGGGCCCACAGGTTCGAGATATGAAACATAAAAGTCCGCATATGCACAAAATTGCACCCTGATGATTCTGATAGACTGCATTGCATTATAACCAGTAGGGAGGCGAGGTTAGTTATGTTTTTAGTATCATTGTTGAGACGTATTGCATTTAGTTACTACGATTATAAAGCTTATAATTTTAATATTGAAAAAACAGACTTTGTTGTCATACATATTCCCGATCAGATTGGCGATGCTATGGCCATCTTTCCTGTTATTCGGGCGCTTGAATTGCATAAAATTAAGCATCTATTAATTGTTACGTCGACAATTAATTTAGAAGTCTTTAATGCGCTCAAACTTGAACAGACTAAATTAACATTAGTCACAATGACTATGCAGGATCACGCAACATTAAAAGAAATAAAAGATTTAGCGAAGAACATAACACTGCAATACGGTACGCCGGATCTTTGTATAGAGGCGATGCGTAAAAAGAACCTGAAAACGATGATATTTATCAGTCAGTTGAAAGCAAAAACGAATTTCCAGGTCGTCGGTTTAACCATGAAGTGCTATTCCCCTTTGTGTAAGAACGCGTCCCGGATGGATCAGAATCTCCGGACTCCTGTACCCATGACATGGGCATTTATGATGCGTGAGGCGGGTTTTCCGGCAGTCAGGTCAATATATGAATTGCCATTAAGCGATGATGTACTCGATGAGGTACGCGAGGAAATGCGATCGTTAGGATCTTACATTGCGCTCAATTTAGACGGTAGCTCGCAGGAACGTACATTTTCATTATCGATTGCAGAAAATCTAATAGCAAAAATTCAAAGTGAAACAGATATTCCAATAGTGATCGTTTATGGACCCAAAGGGGAAGATAAAGCCAGGGCATTAGTGGATTGTTATAATAATGTCTACCGTTTATCCTTATCACCCTCGATTAAACGTTCAGCAGCAATCATAAAAGATGCTTATATTGCAATAACTCCTGACACCTCAATATTACATATGGCAAGTGCCTATAATACCCCTGTTGTTGCAATTTATGCTGATTACAAAACGCGATGGCCCGCAATGGCCGATGTTTCGGAGTCAGTCGTCGTTGGGCAAAAAATTGACAATATAAGTCTGGATGAATTCGCAAAGGCATTAAAAAGTGTTTTGGCGAGAATTTGAGGCAGTACTTATGCATAGTAATGCCGATCTGTTATGAACGGTGGTGTCATCAATACTCTGAGGCTGGTCAATCATCACAGAAAACCAGCCTTTGGATCAAAGCAATACTCACCGAAAATGATCATAGTCACACCGAACGCGATTCAGGAGGAACTGTTTGGTAAATAGCACCACCGGATCTTGGGGGCGCTGTGATTATTACAGTATTGCTATCACCGTCATTTTTGAATGTCACTTTACCAGTAGCATCAACGCCTACCCAGGAGGCCGAGCTTGAAAACGAATAATCAGCCGCCGTTTTTCCTGGTGCAAAGTTGTCATTATTCAACTGATAATACGCCCCGGTAAATCCCTGCGAAGGGAATGAAGCTGTCGGTAGGTTTGCACTATTCACTGACACTGTACCCGTCATTGGTCTGGTTTCCGCGCTAATGAATTCTATCGTGGTACTCAGACCCGCCTGATGAACACCATTCAATACGGGGATCAGCGTTGCGATACCCTCTCCGCCTCCTGTAACAGTAGCTTTGTAATCACCGTTGATATTTTGACTGTAATCAATTGCGCTAATTTTCATATAGGGCACGTTTGTACCTGATTGCACAAATTCTATCCCTTAAGAAACTTTGATCGGATTGCCTGATATATCGTGCAGAACAAGATGTAGCTCAGCACTATCGGTAAAGTCCCCTTTCAGTGATGACTGGTTGTTCTTAAGGATGGACTGCGAGGCGTCTGCTGGGCCTGCCACTAGCGATATATCTACTGTTTGCATTCCACCTGCGCTTGTGACTGCGCTTACAGTGACGCTCCCCGTTATCTCACCTTTCACGCTTGTTGTCGCGATTCCGTTTTGATCGGTCACCGCTGTTAATGACGTTAATGTGGTGGAGCCGCTTTTTAAGGCGAAGTACACAGTGAGACCTTCGATCAGGTTACCACTGCCATCCTCAACCGTTGCCTTTAAGGTACTTAAATCACTGTTGGTGGCGGCGATAGTCGACGGATCAGCGATAAAGCTAGCAACATGTGCGGTGCTTGGGTTGCCAGTAACCTTCACGGTTGTCTGTGTCTGTATTGTGACGCCGTTATGGAACGATGCAGTCACCGTATATGTACCGACTTTATTGCTGGTCAGAACGACTGGAGCCTGACCTGAAGAGTTGGTTCTCACTTTTCCGCCACTTAACGTCGCACCTTCTAGCGTTACGCTAAAGTTGATGACCTGACCCTCCACTGGAGTGCCATTTGCAGAGGTTAGCGTTGCCGTCAGAGTAGCGCCTTTAGGAGCATTGACACCGATAAGCGGACTGGACGTGAGTGTCAGTTTTTCATCAATAGCCTCCAGTTGTTTCTCAAGTGAAGCTCCATTCGCTAGGGATGCTTTTACAGTATACGAGCCGTTTCTTTCAGGCGTCATGGTGACCTCGGCTACTCCCTGCGTATTAGTAGAGACCGTATTCTGGCTGATGATCATTTGCGAGGATGGCGCTGCACTGAATGTCGCGGGTTGATGCGTCACCGGGTTGCCAAACTGGTCGTTAACGTGAGCTTTAACTGCTATGTCTTGTGCGACCATGACCTGACCTTCAGGTATCTCCTGACTGGTAATCGTCGCAGAATTAACATCTACCTTGGCATTCAGTAATCGCGAGATGACTTCAGTAGGTTTATCTGCCAGAGAGGCTGAAACTGTTTTTAGTCCGACCTCGGTGCTTGTCACAAGAATTTCAGCGAAAACCTGATCATCCGTTTCAACGCTGGTGCTGCTTAGCGTGACGGAGGTTCCGCGGAAATTAACTTTTATACCTTCTACTGGGTTGCCGTTTCCATCAGTCACTGTTGCCTGTAGCCTGGTCATTCCAATGTTATTGGCGATGAAATTGTCCCCGGTAACGTTAAGATTAACCTGCGCAGTGAGCGTATCCGCAGTAAAGTTCACCACCAACTGCTCACTCTTACCGCCAACCATCGATGCTGTCACGGTATGAGCGCCTGCTTTTGTACCTTTCAGCGTGACTTTCGCTTTGCCATCGGCATCAGTAACCGCTTTGTCGCCATCGCTCAGCGTGAAGTTCGCCTTCACATCTTCCGGTAGAGTAAATGTTACCTCAGTGTTGGCTATCGCATTGCCCTCTGTATCAGCGACGGTGCTGTTAGTGTCGTGAGATCGTTATTGTCGGCAATCACCGGATCCTTCGAGGCTGCCAGCGTGATTTCAGCATTCGTGACGTTCGGCACATAGTTCACTGTTTGTTGCATCGAATCGCCATTTTCGAGGGTTGCCGTCACGGGAGTTCTTCAGGCTGAAATCTTCATCCACGCCCAGCGTGATTCTTGCGGTACCGAAGCGGCTTAACCAGTCTGTCATTACCCCTGAAGCCTGAGAAGAGGCCCATCCACGTGCTATGTTTGCCGCTTGCTCGCTGTTCATATCTTCGGCGAGCAGAGATCCAATTAGCTGTGAAGTACTGGCTATCTGTTGCTCAAGGTTGCCACTGCTGTTACCCGGCGGCGGGGTTAAATTTTTTTCACTAACTTGTGCCGGGACATCCAGTTCATCACCCGGGCGGACATTACGAACAAACGTACGAAACTGGTTGAGTTTGCGTAACAGGGGGGTATCTATAATTTGTTGCACAGGACAAATATATCTGGCTTCTGTACAGAGTCTTAAATTTTGACCATAAATAAAACCGTCCCTGTCAAGCATGCATAGTTTATCAAGTAGGTCTCCCACAAACTGCCTGAATTTTATTTTTCCATTAAAAGTTTGTATCTTCTTAAGTATCACAGGAGACTGGAAATAGACCGATAGTAGGATGTTGCCACTCAAGGCATGACGATAAATATCGCTAGGAGTAATTTTTTGTTTTATGGCTTTGGTAGTGATCTCAACTGCTTCCGTTATAGTGACCCATGTTGACATATAATGAGTTATAAGCAAAGGCTGATATTTTTTTGACATAATATTATCTCCTTCTACACAACAATTCGTTCCTTTAAGGAAAAAGATTGGTATCACAAGTATTTATCTATGATTAATCAGAGGGTTTATGACAGAGAAAAGGATGTATATTTCTGAGTAAACATGTACAGGCCTATGGGGTGACTATTTAATGAGTAAATGCCGAATGATTTTCGGGGTGATGATTATAACTTGAGGAAAAATCCCAGCGTGGTTTGAGTAGTGTACCTGAGTGATATTTGTGTTATGTATGCATTGATTGCAGCAGAATAAATATAGTTCAGGCTAGTATAGTTTGTGGTAGCTATGAGAATATATAATCTATTTTACCTATAAAATAATTTATATGTATGGTTTTTTTTTAGGTTGTTTGTCTGTGCTTTTATATTCTGGAGATGTGCCTTGTATATAGGATTGTTTGTTGGTTGTATTTTTTAATGTTGCACTGTTGTGAATTTTTATTTTGATATGATTATTTCTTTAGTATAAGGAGAGAAAGGAACGAGAAAGTTAAATCTATTTATCCTAATCGCAATTTCATTGTTTAAATAATCACTATGGATTAATATTTTTTGCGACTTTGCTGAGTTACTGGTTTTAACTAGTGGTGTAAAAGGGATACCTTTTCGGTATCCCTTTTACAATAATCAGAAGAAATCAATTCGCGTATTGATACCGACGGTGCGACCCATATTGACCTGCGCGACGGCGCTGCTGCCGTTCATGTAGCCATAGGTACGGTAACGACGGTCGAACAGGTTATCGACATAGACGGAAATGTTCATCCGTTCAGTCGCCTGCCAGCCCAGGCTGCTGTCCAGGGTGGCATAGGTGCCTTGCCGCAACTGGTTGTCGCCATCGAAATAATGCGGCCCGACCAGATTAACCGCCAGTCGGGGCATCAGTGCGCCATAGCGCGTATCAATCACGCCGTTCACGCTGCTTCCCGCGCCATAACGTGGTACGAACGGCACCCGGTTACCGTGATACAACTCACTGTCATTGGTGAATTCGGAACGGATCACGTTGCCATTGATATCCCATGACCAGCCTGGCGCAAACCGCCACTTCGCTTCAAGCTCAACGCCGGTGGCGTCGGCTTTACCCGCATTGCTTAATGTCTGCATCCCGACCGGGCCAGAGTAAAGCTGCATGTCTTTGGTGTGGGTATAAAACGTCGCGGCTTGCAGCGTGACGTCAGCGGTTTCGTAGCGGGTGCCAAGTTCATAGTTGATGGATTTCTCGGCGACGAACGGTTTGGCATCAAGACCCGCAGTAGGCACGATGTTGTACCCGGAAGGTTTATATCCCTGGGCTACACGGGTATACACTCTCCAGTCATCGGTCAGCATATAGCCTGCGGATAGCTGCCCGAGCACCTGATCGTCATTGCTCTTACCCTGGTCGCCAAACGGGTTGCCGAGCATGCTGCCGTGATATTGTGTACTGGATTTATCATGCGAGAAGCGCACGCCGCCGCCGATATCAAAACGATCGGTTAAATGCCAGGTCAGGTCACTGTATGCGGCCAGCGTTTCAGCGGTGGTATAGCCGGTACTGCTTAAATAAGGCATTGTCGGCATGTCGTAGGCTGAATTTAACTTCTCGCGGGTGTTCTGCCGGTACAGCCCAAACACCATATCAACGGTACGCGCATCGCCCAGGGTTGCGGCGCGCAGCTCCTGCACATCCTGATTCCAGCGCTGAGGCATATTGACGATTAACGAACCGGAAGGGAAGGTGCGCGAATAATGCTGCTGCTGCCAGGCGCTGATCAGGTTGAAAACCCAGTCATCGGTGGTGTATTTCCCACTCAGGGTCTGGCTGTCAGTGCAGCGCCGCATGTACGGGTCTGGTGAACCATCGCTGATCGACAGCTTACGGCCCTTAATATCATTCCATCCCACATAGGCATCCTGGGTGGCGCGGGTGCATTCGCGTGAGGCGGCAAAGCCCATTTCCCAGGGCTGATCGTCCGGCGCCAGACGCAGTTTCACATTCCCTATGCTGGCGCGGGTGCCGCCTAAGTCATCGCTTCCCGTCGCGGGGTTAATCATGTCGCCGTCATCAACCTGGCGTAACAGGGTGACGCTGCCGTACAGCAGGCCATCCTGAATGGGGCCGCTCAGGTTGAACTTACTTCGATAACTGTCGCGGCTACTGACGCCGCCTTCAATATAGCCGCGCGGCGTGCTGTCCGGCTGCTGGGTGACGATGTTGATGATCCCGCCCTGAGCGCTTTTGCCATATAACGTTCCCTGTGGGCCTCGCAGCAACTCCACGCTTTGCACATCGGTAAGCGCCTGGATGGTGTTGGTGGAAAGCTGAGGGACGCCATCGACATACAGGGTGACGGCGGGGTTATAGAAGTCCTGCGCTGAAGAGACGCCGCGTAGCGAGATCGTCGAAAAAAGCATGTTGCCGCTATTTTCAATATTGAGCCCGGGCAAGACTCTGGGGAGTTTGTCGCTGGCGGTGACGCCGGCGTCGCTTAATTCCGGCGCGCTGACAACAGTAGATGAGACGTTGTTGGCTGATGCCGAGCGGGAAGATTGTTTACTGGCGGTAACCACCAGCGTGCTTTCGTCTTGCTGTGAAGTCTGGGCATTAGCAATGGCGGGGAGCAATAATCCCCCCAAGGCCAGAGGATAAAGCCGTGTCATTTTCATTGTTGTGAGTCCCTGTAAGACGGCGAAACGCCAAAAATACCGACAATGGTGAATTGAAAATGATAACTATTTCTAATAGTGGTGCTACCCGAAACGGGTTTATTTCAACCTGTTTCGGGTCGGTTTGCGCTTATTGGGCAGAATGGCGATAACGGTCGACGGCGAGAGCCGTCAGGCGTTTTTTGTCTATCTTGCCGACGGCGGTGAGCGGCCAGTGGTCCAGAAACTCGATTTGGTCAGGAATTTTCCACGCGCTGAGCCCCATACGGGTCAGTTGTTGACGCAACTGCTGATAGTCAGTTGGCACCTGCTGCGCGATGATAAACGCGCAAATCCGCTCGCCAAGCAGCGTGTCCGGCGCGGCGACCACCGCGCAATCTTGCACTTCCGCTAAACGCAGCAGTGCCGATTCCACTTCAGCCGCGGCTATTTTTTCTCCGGCGCGGTTGATCTGCTCTTTTATGCGTCCCTCAACGTGCAGGTTCCCCACCTCATCCAGCCTGACATTGTCGCCTGTGCGGTAAAACCCTTGCGCGGTAAAGGCCTGCGCATTGTGGGCAGGGGCGCGGTAATAGCCCGAAATGGTATAAGGGCCGCGCGTTAACAATTGCCCGGTTTCGCCCGGCGCGACGTCGTTCTCGTCTTGATCAACGATGCGGATTTCATCCAGAGGGGACAACGGGCGCCCCTGGCTGTGGAGAATGGTGGCATGCGGATCGTCCAGCCGGGTAAAACAGAGCAGGCCTTCCGCCATACCGAAAACCTGTTGCAGGGTACAGTCAAAGGTGGCGATAACCTGCTCAGCAAGCGTCGGGTCGAGCCGGGCGCCGCCTGCCTGAATGACGCGCAGCGACGAAAGGTCGCTGTCTTCCCACTCCCTGGCCTGCACCCATAATTGCGCCAGCGCCGGAACCAGGGCGACGTGAGTCACTCTTTCCTGCGCGATTAAAGGCATCACCTCATCACAGCTGGCGCTGTCGGTCAGCACCACTTTTCCGCCGCAGGCAAGCGTTCCCAGAATACCGGGGCAGGCCAGCGGAAAGTTATGCGCCACCGGGAGGACGGCGAGATACACGCTCTGTTGGCTGATGCCGCACAGTTCAGCAGAAGCGCTGAAGTTATAGCTATAGTCGGCATGTCGGCGCGGGATGAGTTTGGGCGTGCCGGTTGTGCCGCCTGAGAGCAACAACAACGCGGTGGCGGAAACATCAGGCTGCGGCCATGCCTGTCGCTCACCGTGAAGGGAGAAGAGCGGCGTAAAATCGTCGCTCACGGTCTCTCCAGCGACCAGAACATGACGCAAGCAGGCGTGTTTGTGCGCCATCTGTCGGGCCAGCTCTGCGTGGTTTTCCCCGTGAATAACGTAAGCGACGGGTTGCGCCAGCTCAATCAGCGCGTCGATATCCAGCGCCCGTTGCGAGGGCATCGCCAGCACGGGGATAACGCCCAGTCTTAACAAGGCGAACAGCAGGGTAACAAACGCGTTGTCGTTGGGAAGCTGCACAATTACATGCTCCCCCGAACGCAAACCCAGTGATGACAGACCTGCGGCAAGTTCGTCAACTTGTGCATCAAGCGCGCTGTAGGTTAACGACCCCTTTGCATCAACGACGGCAATTCGCGAGGCATAACGGGCCGCCCAGTGGCGCAACTGTTCGGCAATGGGTAAGGGATACTGTTCAATCAGAGATTCAAAGGAAGAATTCATGCGTCACCTTTCTGAAGTACTGGGCTGTTTTTGCCACGCGGTCATTGCAGAAAATGCGTGGGGAAAATGGCGGACAATCTGCGTAAAAAAGGACCGGGCTTGTTGAATGGGATAGAAATGATCGCCGTCAATCACCACCGGGCCTGTAACGTGGCTCAGCCACTGACGCCAGGCATCGACCTGCTGCCAGGAGGCTTCGCGATCGTGGCTGCCGCACAATAACAGCGCAGGCGTGCGCAGCGGCGGACAGACGTCGGGCGAGTCGTAGTGATAGCTCTCGGTGGCGTAAAAATCAGCGCGCAGAAGAGGAAGAAACAGCGACATTAATTCCTGGTTTTCCCGCAGTTCAGGAGAACATCCGCCAATGTCTATCAGCTCAGCGATAAAGTCGGCATCATCGCGATGGCTGAGCTGGCGTTCAGAATGCAGATGCGGGGCATGGCACCCGGAAATAATCAGTCCTTGTGGCGCAAGCCCCCGTTGCTCCAGAAGTCGGCAGGTTTCAAACGCCACCTGCGCCCCCATGCTGTGCCCGGCGAGTAAAAGCGGCGTGTCAGGCGATACGGATGCTTCCAGCTCGTTCGCCAGCAGTGCCGCCAGTTGTGTAATGCTTCTGAGCGGTTCCAGATGGCGAAGGCGATCGCGCCCCGGCCAGGTCACCAGAGAAAGCGCGCAATCAGCCAGTTGCTCAGCTTGCCAGTGGCGAAACGCGCTACTGCTGCCGCCAGCGAAAGGGCACATGACCAGATGCGCAGTATTGCCGTTCCGGGCGGGCCACAGCGGGATGCACATTGCAGATTGCGTCACAGCGCCTCCTTATCATCATCGTTGTAGAAACCGGCTAACCGGTCGTGGTGCGGCGGCGTCAGGCGTCTGATCTCCGCATTGCCGGTCTTACGTAAAATCTGCTGCCATAAACGTGATAACGCGATCTGATGTACGCTTTGGCAGGCCGCTGGTGGATGTTCGCCCGCCAGATGGCTGCGCAACTGGTGTAGCAACCAGCTGACGCCCTCCGGCCCGGCGGTTTCGCAGCAGTCGCGCCAGCTCAGGGGCGCCGCGCTGCGCGTCAGACCCGGCAGATCGCGCAGGATCTCCGGTCTGCGGTAGAGGCTGTGGGCGTTCTCCTGATGGTCTGCGACAAACAGGCTGGATGACCAGATGACGGGGCCGTAGCTCGCCTCCAGCGAAAGATGACCTTCCGGCCAGCCCAGCAGCAGGCGGTGCATGATAAGGCTATGCATATCTGGATCGTCAGGATCGAGATAGCGCTGAAGCAGCAGGCAGGCTTCTCCCTCCGGCCAGAAGAGTCTCAGACAGTGAAAATCGCTAAAGCTGCCAACCACGTCGTACTCCACGGCGGCGGCATCAACGCCCAGAGCCAGCAACAACAAATCCAGAGTGGAGTAGAGCAACTGTCGGCTGGTGGTGGCGTGGACCACCTGCGGCGTCTTAGCCAGACAGCGACGCAGCTGCTGCGCATCGCGAAGCCATGTGCGTCCCGCGCGCGTATGCGGATAAAACGTGTTTACCCAATAGCAGCAGCCCTGTTCCTGCGCCAGCGTTTGTAAGGAACTGATGTCATCCGGGTGGAGGGGATGCTCCTGAATGACGTGTACGCCGCGCGTCAGAAAGTGTCTGGCAAGCTGCGTACCGGTTCCTCCGGCGACGGTCGAACGCACGACAATACAGGCGATATCCGGCATCCTGGTTATCTGTTCCGGCGAGGTATACAGCGGAATGCCAAACGCATGAGCCAGCTCTCTTGAACGGGCGCTTCCCTGCGCCAGCAGGCCGACCAGTTCCAGCCCCTCCGGGGGCTGCATAAAGGCATTCAGGTACATTTCGCCAAATTTGGCGCCCACAATCAGTACGCGTTGTTTTGGGGAGGCGGACGGCATCATAACGTGTTCTCCGGTTGCGTTGAGGTTGCGCAAAGCCAGCGCGTAATGTGTTGCGCACAAGCCTGAACGTGGGGGGCTTCCATCATGATTTGCCAGTGGCTGGCTTCAATCACAGCGTCGTCGGCGTTGTTTATCCAGCCCTGCCACTCGGTTTCTGCTGGCGTCCAGTGCGCGGGTCTCCCGGCGGCATACACCATGAGACAGGGGACCGGAACGCTTTCGCCCGGCGTATGCTCAGTCAGTAAACGCAGCAGATGCGCGATGTTGTCGAGCCACGTTTCTGCCGCTTGCAGCGTCAGGTTTTGCGACACCATACCGGCCGTTTTAGCGAGGCTGATAAAGTCGGCAAGCTGGCTGTCGGGCATCTGCTGGTCGAAATGTTCGGGCAGTGCCAGAGGCGTTTGTCCTTCGGCTAACAGGCGCAGCAGGGCCGCCCGGTTTTCGCAACAGAAATCCTGTCGGCACACGGGATCGATTAACACCATCCGAACCTGCTCGCCTTTGGCGTACAGGCGTTGTGCGGCGCCCGCCGCAAGAAACGCGCCATACGACCAACCCGCCAGCACATAAGGGCCGTGAGGCTGCTGACGACGGATGCACCCGACATACTCATCGATCATCTGGTCGAGCGTGGCAAAGCGCTGCGGCGATTTTGCTTGCAGGCCGAAAACGCGCCTGTTCAACGCGCTAGCGAGCGGCAGCCAGGCGCTGATATCGCCGTCTGAAGCGTGGAAGACAAACAGGGTTTCCTCACCGTCGCCCTGGCAAAGGGGTATCGGGTTGTCCTCTCCTGACGTAGCCGCCTGTAGATGGGCGCAGAAGTCGCTCAGCGTCGAATGGCTGAACAGATCCTGAAGGTTAGCCCTGGCAATCCCTCTCCGGTTTAGCTGCGCGACCATCCTTGTCGCCATCAGGCTGTCGCCGCCCAGTTCGAAAAAGTCGTGATGCCTTGCCACGGGGCGAGACAGCAGCGATTGCCAGAGTTCAGCCACCTGTTTTTCCAGCGCCGGATTCCCCCCGGCAACTGGCGTGGGTTTGGCTGGCTCAGTCGGCGCATCAGACGGGGCATGCAGCGGCGTAAATAACGCTTCTCTTTGCCGGATCTGTAAAATGGGCAGACCGGTGCCAAAGCGCTGCTGTAAATAGCGGCTCACGGCTTTTTTATCCGGGCGATTTACGCCAGGCGAACGCGCTACCAGCAGATGCTGGCGCAGCGGCGACGATTCCTGCGCGGGCCACGCCAGCTCGTTTGCAAACCCGGCCTGAACGAGAACCTCCTGCCATGCGGAGCGGGTGAGCATCGGTTTCTCATCCCGGCGGCGGAAATCGCGGTATCCGCTTAATCCCTCAATAAAGCCCACGCTCGCCAGCTGGAATACGCTGTTTCGCTCCGTCGCTTCAACGATCAGCAAACGTCCGCCGGCTTTCAGCAACAGTTTTAATCTGCGCAACGTCTGGACGACATGGCTGGCGTCGTGGAGCACATTGACGGCAACGATCAGGTCGTAACCCGCCTCCGGGTGGGCGGTGAAATCCAGCGGCTGGTTGATGTCGAACAAGGCATAAGACACCTGCGATTCATCATGGAAACGGGCTCTGGCGTCATTGAGGAACTGCGCGGAGACGTCCGTGAAGTGGTACGACTGCCGCGTGTTCCGCGTGGCCTTCAGCACCGGCGCGGTAGTGGCTGCGGTTCCGGCGCCAACCTCCAGAATCCGTTCTGCGCTGCACAAGGCGGCAATCTGCGCGGTATAGCGATTCAGACAGGCGCTGGCGGGGTTGTCGCGATACAGCGCGTCGGTAACGCGATGCTGCTCGTTGAACAGCAACTCCAGCGGAGAACACTGCCCGGAGAAGAGGGCGTCGTGCCGGGCGATGCAGGTTTCCAGATACTGCGCCAGCGCCTGGCTCCATTGGCTTTGCGGGCACGCTTCCTGAGGCTCAGGAATCTCGCTGAGCGGAATGCGGCAGCGCCAGCTTTCACCTTCGCGGATTAACCACTCTCTTTCCGTCAGACACTGTAGCCACTGGCGCAGCAGACGCTGGTGAGACGCTTGCGCGGACAGCGTCTGTACTATTGCGCTAAAGCGATGGGCGATCTCCGGCGTGGTAAACAGGCCGTGACGATTTAGCGTAGCCGCGATCCCCTGTAGCGCTCGCGCCTCCAGCCAGCGCCAGGTCGCCTCCAGCTCATCAAGCTGCGCCTGCTCAGGCAACGGCAGCGCCAGTTGGGTAAGTTCGTGCTCATCAGGCATCGCCGCTGATGGCGACGGATCGTCGGCCATCACGATATCCAGCGTCAACGCGCCCTGTTCGGTTATTTCCGCTCTGGCCTGCCGGATGCCGGGGTATTCGAGCGTCGCCTGCTCAATATCCCGCAGGTCGTAGTCCGCCTGCGCGTTCAGCGGCCAGCGTCGGCGGGGAATGTGCCCGGCGATGCCGCTGGCGAGAGTCTTCAGGCTTTCAGGGGCGGCGATGACGGCTTGCAGGATGGCGCAATAGTCATTAAACATCGCCTCGGCAGCGCCGGGTTCCAGCACGTTGTCCATGCAGTACCAGCTAAACATCAACTCGCCGTCGCTCTCCATGACCTGATGATCCAGCCAGACCTGCGGCGTTTGCGTGAATACATAGCAGGGTTCGCCGAACAGATGGCTCATCGCCTGATCGATAGTCATGCCTTCCAGCGTCATCCCCAGCATACTGGTAAACACTACCGGCATCAGCGGTTGACGTTGTGATCCGCGCAGGCGCCCCAGCTCACGGATCACCTCAACACCGTTCATTTCACTGTGCGCCATGTTTTGCCAGAGGCGCTGTTGGGTCTGTTGCATCTGCTCTTGCAACGTCACCGGCGCTGAGAAGTTAAAATCAACCAGCGTGACGGAGGTAAAATCACCAATCAACTGGTTGATTTGCGGATGGATCGGCTGGCGATTGAAGAACGTCAGGTTCAGCGTAAATGTTGTGGTACGGCTCCAGCGCTCAAGGGTGGCGGCAAACAGCGTGAGCAGCGCGGCAGACGGTGTGACGCCTTGCTGCTGCCAGCGCTGTTTCACGGCCTGCCATTCTGTCTTGCCGATCGTCGATTTGAAGGTGGTGAAGTGTGGCGTTTCCGGGGGCGTCTCAACCACCGGCAGCTCTGGCGCTAAGGGCAGTTGCGGCAGTTTTTCCTGCCAGTAATCCCAGGCATCGTGCCATGCCGATGTCTGTCGGCGCGCCTGTTCAGCCATCACATAATCACGGAAGGTAATAGCGAGCGGTGCCAGCGTTTCACCGCGCCAGACCTGCGCCAGGTCGTCCATCATGACTTTAAAACTCTGCACATCAAACTGCAAAAGGTCGAGGTTCATATGCAGACGGTAATGGCAATCGTCGATTTCGCTGACCACCAGCTCAAAAAGAGGCCACTGGTCGGCAGGCAAAACGCGATAGCTCAGTTCATGCCGCCGTTTTTCCAGCGCGATGCGCTGTTCTTCCGGGGAAAGCGCGCGCAGATCGTCACGCGGGATGTGATACTCCGGCGTTGTCGCCAGGATTCGCTGCTGCCCGTCGGCATCAACCACCATACGCAACATATCGTGGCGTGCGATGAGCTGGTTCCATGCTTTCTCCAGTATGGCGAGATCGAACTCATCGTGGCGTTTATCCCACTCAAACAGGACGTGACAGGCGACGCCGCCATAGCCAATGAGGTGGGTTCGCCCCAGCCAGTAGGCGTGCTGAATGGGCGTCAAAGGGAAGGGCGCATAACGCTCGTCGGCGTCGTGCCGCAACACTTCCGGCTGCGAAGCGGCAGGCGTCGCCTCTGGCTTAGAACAGATAAGCTGCGTGAGTCCATGAGGAGACAGATCCTGCCACGCCCGTTCCGCATTGATGCGTACACCCAGGTAGTGCTGAATATCGCTACTGAGTTCAAGGAAGAGCAGCGAGTCCATGCCGAGTTGCAACAGATCCTGGTTTGGATGCAGTGACGCCGGATCGCTCAGCCTTAGCTGAACCGCAATCCGCTTTTTCAGCCATGCCATCACCGCTGTTTCATCGCTCAGGCTGCCGTTAAAGGCGTTGTCATCAGCAGGAGGAATGACCGGCGTTGCGGCTTTTTCTGTGGCGCTGATGTTAAACAGAGCCTGTTGTAACGGGGGCATTTTGTCGGTAAAAACGCGCATCGCCAGTCGCCACGGGGCGCCGCGCATCACCGCCTGTTCCAGGTGCCAGCAGCCTTCGGCATCGCTTAACGCGCCCATACCTCGGCTGGCGAGCGTCGCCAGCATTTCCGGCGTGGCCGCCCGACCGCTTTCTCCCCATGCGCCCCAGGCGACAGAGAGCGTTTTCGGCGCATCAAGGGTGGAAAACTGCTGGGCCAGCCCGTCCAGGTAGCCGCAGGCCAGCGCATGGGCGCTCTGACCCGGCGCGCCGAGGGTGGCGGCAGCGGAAGAGTAGAGAATAAGATAGCGTCCGTCGTGGTTGCGCAGGGTTTGCAACAGTTGGCTTGCCGCCTGCGCTTTTACCGCGAAAACGGCAGCCAGCTGGTGGTCATCAAGCTCCTGCAAGGGCGCGTCAGCCAATACGCCAGCGGCATGAATCGCTCCGGCAATGCCGCCGTTGGCCGCCAGATCGTCAAGAACCGTGGCCAGTTGCCCGGCATCGCCCACATCACAACGGCAGACGCGCGTCTGCCCGCCCTCCACGTCGCGTAGCCATGACTCATCCACGCGCGGTGCCAGCAGGGCGATGCGTCGCGCCCCTTTTTCTCTGAGCCAGTTCACGGCAAGGCGGCCTAATCCGCCAAACGCTCCGGTCACCAGATGCCAGCGGCTATCGCCGGTAAACACGTTTGCCGGTAATTCAGCGGCGCATCCCGTATTGGGCGACAGTGAAGGAAGCCAAAGGGTGTCACCCCGTGCGGCGAGCCAGCGCTGTGATAGTGAGACTGCGCTCAACCCTTGATGCAGCGTTTCCCACGGGGTGTTTTCGGCGAGATCGATGGCGGCAAGCAACCGTTCCGGCTGTTCGTTGGCCGCGACGCGAAGCAAGGCCCATAGCGCGTGATGGGATGCAGAGAGTGCTTCATTTTCCTCGACTCGCCACGCGCGGCGAGTAACCACAATCAATCCGGCTGCGCTGGCGGTGAGCGCTGCTATCACTTTCTCCGCTAAGGCCAGCGTATCCTCGCTCTCCTCAACAATCATCAGTCGTGAAGAGGCGTGCGGATCGTGAATGATGCCGTATTGCGCCAGCTCGTCGCTGCGCGCAAGCGTACCGGCGCTGAAGCTAAAGGTAAGCGGATGGTCAATGCTGGCGACGTTGAGGGGCGTCCAGCGCCATTGATAATGCGTTTGCGGCGCAGGAAGAGGCTCGGCGGGCGATAGCGGCAGCCACTGGCCAGCAGGATGACGGGCTTCAACGCGCATCTGACCGCGGGAAAAGGCTTCGTTTTGCCAGCTTAAGCGAACCTTCCCTAGCCACTCCGGGGCGGCGACGGGGGGCGGTTCCACAGGCAGAGCGTCGCCATGACGCTGTGAAAGCAGACGCCAGGCCTCCTGCCAGCGGGCGTTAAACCGTTCGGGCTGACCTGCGCAATCAGACCAGTCGGCGAGATAATCACCGTTATCCGTCAGCGCCTGCCCCAACACGGGTTCTGATGGCGCGGTGAATGTTACGGCGCTAACCGCCTGACCGGGCAGCGTGGCGAGAATGATATGTTCGCTCATCCCGGCGGTCGGGCTGCCATCCTGCGGTAGCCACGCCACTTTGCTGAATCCGGCGTGGCGGCACTGTTGTTGCCACTGAGCGGTGGTGAGGAATAACTCACCTTCGCGGGCGTCGAGATCCTGTAGCGGAAGAACCAGCGGGCCGAAAACGAAGTCAAACAGACGCATTGGCTGGGTGATTTCGCGCATCAGCAGGCGCCCGCCCGGCTTGAGCAGGGGGCGCAGATTATCGAGCGTGCGGCCAATATGGCGGGTGGCGTGAATCACGTTCGCTGCCACGATAAGATCGTAAGACTGTGCCTGGAAACCCTGAGACTGCGCCTCTTTTTCGAGATCCAGCTCGCTATACTTCACAAAATCATAGTCGGCGAATTTCTGCTGGGCGCGACGGGTGAACAGCGCCGAGATATCGGTGAAATGGTACTCCAGTGCCGGAACGCCGTTGAGTTCCGGCAGCAGCCACGCGGTGGTGCCGCCGGTTCCGCCGCCAACTTCAAGAATACGCAACGGCTGGCGGGGCTGACGCGTCTGGACAATGCCGCGTAATACCCCGGCGGCGATTTGGTTGAAATAGCGGCCAAAGCTGAATTCCTGATACAGCACTTCCACGCCGTCGGAGGCGCTTTGCGGGAAGATAATCGCCACCGGTTCTTCCGCGCCGCTCATCATTTCATATAACCGATCGCCGGCACGGGCGATGGTGTCGGGAATAGCCTGAAAACCTTCACAATAACCGGCAAGTTCCGTCAGCAGTGATTCCCGCTGTTGATGTTCAATGGGGCGGGCGCGGACGTATCGCCCGTCGGTGCAGCGGTAATCGCCGTCGACCACGCAGTTATTCAGCAGGCGCTGGAGTAGCTGCTGGTAGCGGGGCAGCAGACGTCCACGGCGCATGATGGTCATGGCGTCCACGCCGTTCTCAATGGCATCGCCGGTACAGCGTTGTACCAGTTGATCGACGTAGATGGCGTGCAGTCGCGTGGCGCACTGTTTAAGCGCTTCCAGGCGAGGGAGATCGAGCGCTGTCGCGGCGCGACTCGCCACCTCCAGCCCGGCAGACAGCGCTGCGTCGGCAGGCTCGCAGGCCGGGGAGACGCGCTCTTTCCAGTAACGCTCAGTATCAAACGGATAACATGGCGCAGCGATACGTTGTCCATCGCCCGCCAGCAGGTCGGCCCACGGTAGGGCGACGCCGGCAGCGTAAAGCTGGAGCAGGGCCTGATTGAGGACATCGCTCGCCTCTTTGTTACGCCGGGCGCTGGCTATCCAGTATGCGTTATCGCGGTATTCGCGCTGCCCGCAAGCAACCAACTGGGCATCGGGCCCCATCTCCAGAAAAACGCGGGTGCCGAGCTGATGCGCCACCTGAATACTCTGGATAAAACGCACCGGCTGGCGCATGTGTCGGCGCCAGTAATCCGCCTGGTTGAGCGCTGACTCATCAATGACGTCGGCGGTGAGCGTGGAAATAATCGGTATTTGCCCCGGCTCCGCGTGCAGTCCCGCGCAGGCGTCCTGGAACCGATCGAGTATCGGCTCCAGTAAAGCGGAGTGCGCCGCACCGGTTACGCTCAGGCGACGATAGTTAATGTCATGCTGCGAGAGCGTGGCGCAAAATACCGCGAGACGGGCTTCCGGCCCGGAAAATACCGTATGTTGCGTACCGTTGTTGGCGGCGAGATCCAGCTCAAACTGGCGAGCCAGCGGCATCAGCGTGTCTTCGTCTGCAAATACCGCCACCATCGCGCCGCTTGCGCACTGCTGCATTAGCGCGCCGCGCCGACAAACCAGTGGCATGACCTGTTCAATCGTATAGTGTCCGCAGACAACGGCAGCGGCAAATTCACCGACGGAATGCCCAATGGCGAAGTCTGGCTTCAGTCCTTCAGCACGCCAGTGCGCCGCCATCGCGATTTCAAACGCGACAATCGCCGGCTGCGCCCAGGCCATATTGTCCAGCTGCGCCGAATCGGGGTTAAACATCGCTTCGCGCAGTGACGGCGTGAGCATTTCGCTACAGGCGGAAAAACAGCGATCCAGCGTGTCGGCAAACGCCGTTGAGTGCTGGTACATCGTTTGACCCATAGTGCGCCAGTGCGAGCCCTGGCCGGTAAACAGCCACACCTGCTTGCCGCTGGCGCCGTGGCCGCTGTAAACCAGCGCCCCCGATTTCTCACTAGCCCAGGCGCTGAGCGCCTCGGCGGTTTCACGGTTTAATGGCGCCGCCAGGCGGAAGGGGAGATCGAGACGGCGCGCGTGCAGGGCTGTGAAGGCCAGAGAGCTGGCATCCGCATTCTCTCTCAGCGCCCCGGCATAATCCGTCGCCAGCCGCCGCAACGCGCTGTCGCTGGCGGCGCTGAGCAGCAGCGCGGTACTTTTTCTGCCGCTATCCGTATTGGGGAGGCGCGCGTTGAGCGCGTCGGGCAGCGAGGCGACGATCATATGGCAGTTGGTGCCGCCAATACCAAAGGAGGAGACGCCCGCATAGCGCATTTCGTCCTGCCATGCCTGTGCCGACACCGGTATGGTAAAGGGGCTCTCTTCAAGTTTCAGCGCCGGGTTGGGGGTGTGAAAATTCAGTAAGGGAGGAATTTGCCCGCGACTGACTGCCAGAACGGTTTTCAGCAGTCCGGCAATGCCCGCCGCGGTATCCAGATGGCCCATGTTACTTTTCACGGAACCGAGCGCACAGCGCTGATCCTGCGGGCGAGGCGCATAGACGTTGCGTAACGCTTCAATTTCAATCGCGTCGCCCAGCGGTGTGCCGGTGCCGTGGGTTTCAATGTAACCTACCTGCCTGTCGTCGATGGCCGCCAGCATTAACGCCTCTTCGATGACTGCCTGTTGCCCTGCGACGGAAGGGGCGGTATAGCCGACCTTTCTGTTGCCGTCGTTGTTGACCGCGCTGGAGAGGATCACCGAGATAATCGGATCGCCTGACAGCAGCGCGTCTCTCAGGCGACGCAGCACCACGCAGCCGAGACCGTTACCGGCCCAGGTGCCCTCAGCCGAGGCGTCAAAGGGACGACAGTGACCATCAGGAGAGAAAATCATTCCGGGCTGGTAGCGGTAGCCTGCCTGCTGGGGGAAAGAGAGCGCCACGCCGCCGGCAACCGCCATATCGGATTCGCCAGCGCGCAGGCTTTCACAGGCCAGATGCACGGCAACCAGCGAGCTGGAGCAGGCGGTCTGTACCGATAACGCCGGGCCGTGCAGGTTGAGTTTGTACGCGGCGCGGGTGGCAATATAGTCTTTATCATTGCCCATCAGAGATTGCAGACCTTTTACCTGCGCGACTTCTGTCACGTTCAATGCTTCGCGACCGGGGTAGGTACTCATCCGGGAAGAGGCGAAAACGCCGGTCTTATGGGGGACGGCGCCGGGGGCATAACCGGCATGTTCCAGCGCATGCCAGACCGCCTGCAAAAACAGGCGCTGCTGCGGGTCCATCGACTCCGCTTCCTGTCGCGAATAGCCAAACAGGGTGGCGTCGAAGCAGTCGGCGTTGTCTAACACCGTACCGATATTGACATAATGAGGATCGTCAATGATGGCGGCATCCAGACCGACGGCCAGAAGCTCTTCGCGCGTAAAGCGTCGGCTGCATTCACGACCTTCCAGCAGATTTTGCCAGAACGTTTCGCCATCCGGCGATTCAGGAAAATGGCAGGCGTAGCCGATAACCGCGACAGGTTCGCAGTCCGGGTAGTGTTGAGCGATCGATGCATCAATGGAATCTGCTGTCGGCGCAGAAGAGAAGCGCAAGTTATCCATAATCGGTCCCGTTTCCTAAGATTCACAAAGTCAATGGAACGCCATGCGTTCGCGATGGCGTTCCGGGGAAAATCAGTTTGCTTCGCGCTATATCCGCCGCTGACGACGGCGAACAGGGCGAGGTCGTTTTGTTTTCTCCACCGTGGCGACGCCGGCCAGATAATCGGCCAGGGCAGCAGGAGAAGGGTGGGTGAAGAGGTCAAGCAACGTCAGGGTGGAAAATTCGTGACGTTGTAACAAAACGTGCAGTTGCACCAGATTCAGCGACGTTGCGCCCGCCTCAAAGAAGTTTTCTGCGGGCGTGACAGACTCGCCAACCACCTCGCGGAAGGCGTCGCAAATCAGGCTGACGGTGCTCTCGTCCGCCGCAATGTGTGGCTGAGAGTGCTCAGGGCATACGCGCGGTGAGCGCTCTGCGCATTGCCCTGCGTGTTTAACGGGAGGCACCAGCGCGGCGAGCGGCAGTTGCCAGCCGCTTTCATCCTCGGCCATTCGGTTTAGCAATGCGCAATACTGTTCAAACTGGCGCTCCACCTGCCCGGCAGGAAACAGCGCGGCGACAAAATCCCAGTTAAAGCGCAGTTCGCCTTCGGATTCATAAATCTGGTGATCGAGCCAGACCTGCGGCGTCTGGGAGATGCCCCAGACCGGTTTGAGCAGATTACGCCGGGCGAGGAAGTTATCCTGCTCAAAGCCCAGTGCGCTGGTAAAGACGACGGGCATCGGAACGGCAGGCACGTTTTGCCGTTGCGCCAGTTGACGCATCACGCGGATGGCTGACACATCGCGGTGGTTGAGGTTCTGGCTCAGCCGCTGCTGTAGTGACTGCGCGCTGTGCAGCCAGCTTTCGCCGGGATGCCAGCTCAGCAGCATCAGCGAGGTGAAATCGCCCAGAATCTGGTTGATTTGCGGGTGCAGCGGTCGCCTGTCGAAAAGCGTAAGGTTAAGCGTGAACTCAGGCTGTGCACTCCATGCAGAGAGAACCGTTGACCACACCGACAACAGTACGGCCGACGGGGTGAGATGGGCGTCAGCCGCCCGTTTTTTCAGCCGATGCCAGCGCGTGCTGTCCAGCGCGCCGTTCAGGCGGGCGAAGCGCGGTGTTTCAACCTCCTGAGGCAAGCAGCGCAGCGGCAACGCAGGCGCCGGAGGAATATCATCAAGTTGCGCCTGCCACCATGCCAGAGAATCTGCGTTAAGCGACTGGATCGCGGGTTGTTGCAGGTAATCCCTGTAGGTGACGGGTAGCGGCGGAGGCAACTGTTGCGGATATTGGTAGCCATGTTCCAGCTCCGCCAACAGAATCTGCATGCTCAGCCCGTCAAGTAACAGGTTATCCAGACACAGCCACAGGCGGGCGGGCATCCCGTCAACGTAACCGACCTGGAGATCGAATACCGGCCAGACTTCGGGGTTGAGTACCTGATGGGCCAGTTTTTCGCGCACCTGCAACGCCTCTTCAGGCGTATGGAGGATGTGTGCGGGTATTACCCAGCGAGGCGTCTGTTCGAGCACCTGTTGCTGTCCATCACGCACGACGGCGCGTAGCATATCGTGGCGGGCGATTAATCGGTTCCAGACCGTCTCCAGCCGGGTGAGATCCAGATCGGCAATTTCAAATTCAACAAAGAAATGTGAGCCGACGCCGCCCAGGGCAAAGCCCGGCTGACGCCCCACCAGGTAAGCCTGCTGCACGTCGGTAAGCGCAAAGGGCTGGTAGCGATCTTCAGGGGAGTGGACGAATGGTTGTTCGACCGGGACGTCGGTTTTCCGCAGCGTGGCGGCAAAATCCGCCAGCCGGGGATGATTAAACAGGTCGCTTAATTGCGCTTCATAACCTGCCTGATGAAGTTGCCCGGTCAGACGGGTCGCCAGCAGGCTATCGCCGCCTTGCTGGAAGAAGTCGGTTTCTCTGGTGACATTGCCAGTTGATAAGAGTTGCTGCCAGAGGGCGGCAACCTGTTTTTCAATGTCGCCCTGGGGTAAATCCGCTTCGGCCGGGTTTTCCGCTTCAGGGGTATGACGACGCTTCAGCGCCTGGTAGTCAATTTTCCCGTTAGCCGTCAGCGGTAAGGCGTCGAGGAAGACGATCCGTTGCGGCACCATCCACCCCGGCAGACGCCCGGCGAGGGCGGCCTGAAGTTGACGGGGATCGCGGCGCACCTGCCTGTCAGGACATTGTACGAGGAAGCGTTGTAACCCCGCGACCTCATCGCCATGCTGACAGTTGAAGGCGGCCGCGCTAAATAATGCCGCCCAGTCGGCGCTGTTATGCAGCAAGGCCTCCGGCTGCCCATTGGTTAACAGGAGCGTGCTGAGTAGGGCGGACGGCGTTAACTGGCGAAACTCCATCACGTAGAGCAGCGCGCCGGGAACGGCAAGCTGTTGTAATGTCGCAAGGAGCCCGGGATCTTCCGGCAGCAGACGATGCAGGGCGTTATTAAGCCAGATAATGTCCGCCGAGTGAGCGTGCGCCGCCAGCGTGTCTGCATTCCAGAGGGACAGACGGGCGCCAGGCCAGGGGGCGAGCCTCTGCCGGGCGCTCAGCAGCATCTCCTGGCTCTGCTCAAGCCCGACATACTCAATCTGTCCGGCGTTGAGCTGTGCTAACAGCGATTCTGCGGCGCGGCCAGTGCGGGTTCCCACCTCAAGCAGGCGCACCGGGCGCTGTAAGCGCTGTGCAAGCTGTTGGCAAATTGTCGCCAGTTCCTGAATATACGGGGCGCTGGCCGGATGGTTAAAGGCCAGGCTTTCCGGCGACCACTGCGCGTCGTTCAGTAACGACAGTTCGTTACGGGCACCGCGAAGAATTTGCGATAACGTTAAATCATGTCCGCTGAAGTGCGGGTGCTCATCCTCGCGTTCTTCACCAGCGCAGACCTGATAACCTTCAGCAGCGGGCTTCAGTCGCCGTTGTGTCACCAGAAATGCTAACCAGCGTTCCACCACGGCCTGCCAGCGCGGCTGGATAGCGAGTGAGTTCATCAGGGGGAGAGGATCGGCGCCAGCGGTGTGACCCGGCTTCAGTTTTAGCAGGCGATGCTGAAGGAAATCGGCTACCTGTTCTGCGGAGATCTCTGGCGAGATGGCGCAACAGGGCAACGTTCCCGCAAGCGTGTGCCACGCCTGCGGCAGTGCCGGGTTCCGATGATCGGTAACGCAAAAAGCCTCGCCCTGAGGAACAACGTATGCCGCCAGCGTTTTTTCTTTTTCGCCGATCGCCAGAACGGTTGCTTGTTTCACCCCCGCCAGCTGGCTGAGCGCGCTTTCGATTTCGCCCAGCTCGATGCGATATCCTCCGACTTTGACCTGCTTGTCGCGACGACCGAGGAACTCGATTGTGCCATCTGGCCAGTAGCAGCCGAGATCGCCGGTGCGATACCAGCGCTCGTCCGGGAGCGTCAAAAATTGCTGCTCGCTACGCAGGGGATCGTTGAAATAGCCTTCCGCGACCCCAATGCCGCCAATCCATAATTCACCCGGCACCCAGTCAGGGCAGTCCCGGCCCTGTTCATCCACCACCCGGTAGCGTTGGTTGGTTAGCGGAAAACCGTAAGGGATGGAGCGCCAGTGGGCGGGGACGTCGTGAATTTCGCAGGCGTTAGACCAGATAGACGCCTCGGTGGCACCGCCCATCGCGATAAATTGTCCTTGTGGCCGGAAGGCCCGATAACGGGCGGGGAGGTCAAGCCCGATCCAGTCGCCGGAAAGCATCACTGCGCGCAGGTTTTCCGGCGTGGCGTCGGCGAAACCTTCACACCAGGTCAGCAGCATATCGAACAGCGCCGGGACGCTGTTCCAGAGCGTGACCTGATGGCGCTGGATCAGCTCACACCATGCGTGAGGATCGCGCCGTTGATTTTCCATCACCATCACCAGCGCGCCGCCCGCGCGCAGTACGCCAAAAATGTCGTAAACCGATAAATCAAAATGTAGGGCGGAGAGGGCCAGCACCCTGTCATGCGGGCCAACCTGATAGCGGGTATTGATATCGCAACAGGTGTTAAGCGCTCCCCGGTGAGAAATGACTACCCCTTTCGGCGTACCGGTAGAGCCGGAGGTGTAGATAATGTAGGCCGGTTGCGTGGGGGCGCGTACTACCGGGTTGGCGATCGGCTCCGCCTCAATGGCCTGCTGCCAGGCAAGGACGGGAATATCGTCTGACCCGGCGCTGGCGTCGTGCTGACAAATGAGCACCAGCCGGACGCTGGCGTCAGCGTAGATTTTCTCGCGCCGTGCGGCAGGCTGATCCAGCGAAACCGGAACGTAAACCGCCCCGGCCAGCAGGACGGCCAGAACCGCAACAAGTTGTCCTGCGCCTTTCGACATCGTGATAGCCACATTATCGCCGGGCTGAACCCCGCACTCGATTAACCTGCCCGCGCAACGGCGGGCATAGTCTGTCAGCTCATGATAATTCCACTGATAACGCATGTCCGTTACCGCCAGCGCCTGTGGCTGTTGCAGAGCGATACGGAAAATGCCTTCATGCAGCAAGCCTTCGGGAATGGGGGCGCCGGTGGCGTTGACCCGTTCGCGTATCGCGCGCTGGCTGGCGGGCATCATATCTGCGAACGGCTTTTGCCAGGCGCTTTCGTCATCGCAGAGTTGGTTAATCAACTGGCAGTAGGCGTCGAACAATGTTTCGACTAACGCCGGAGGGAACAGCGCGTCGTTGCTGTCCCATTGTAGCCAGACCTCGCCGTGATGCTCGAACGCCAGATGATCTATCCAGACCTGCGGCGTTTGCGAGATGCCCCATTCCGGCTCGCCCAACGGCGATTCTGCGCGGCTGCTGTAGAGGGAACGCCCCAGATTGCTGGTAAATACCACCGGGGCGCCGTGGGGGTAGCGCTGCTGGCGTTTGAGTTCACGCAGTAATTCGACGCCGGACCAGTGGCGATGCTCCCAGTCCTCCGTAAACGTGAGCTGGTTTTTACGCGCCAGGTTGCTGACGGTATCGCCATCGCAGGTGGTGTCCAGCAGAAGAATATTGGTGAAGTCGGCAAGCATCGCGCCAACCGCCGGGTGCAGCGGCTGGCGGTCGAATAAGGTGATGTTAAGCAGCAGACGCGTCAGGCCGCCCCAGCGAGCCAGCACGGCAGAAAAACAGGTCGCCAGCGCCATTGTCGGCGTCACGCCATACTCGCCGGCCCGGTTGCTAAAGGCGTGCCAGCGTGTTGCCGGAACAATCATGCGGCGTCGGGTATTACGGACTTCACGTAGCGTGGCGGGTTCGCAGGCCAGCGGCAAGACGGGCGCGGGGGGAAGCGTCGATGCTTTCGCCAGCCAGTAAGCGCGCGCGTCGTCTCTCAGTGGTTGATTGATCTTCTGTTGGTGCAGCAAATACGAGCGGAAATCATAGCGGGTGTCGATAGCCGGCAGCGATTCTCCGGCCAGCAGGGCGTTAAGCTCATCGAAGAAAAGCGTAAAGCTGGAGGCATCCATAATCAGCAGGTCAATATTGACATGGAGGCGGTGGCGATTGTCCGGCAAGAGCGTCAGCTGAAAATCAAACGTTTCGCCGATTTCCACGCGTAAAAGACGGTGGCTCAGGCGCTGGCGCAGTGCGTCCAGATAGGCCTGGCGGCTTTCAGCGTCGTTATGGCGTAAATCATGAACGGTGACGCCGTTCCAGTAAGGTTGCGGTAGCCAGACCTGCTGCCCGTCGGGGCGAAAGGCGATATGCAGCATTGGGTGGCGTTGCAGCAAGGTCGTGATGGCCTGCTCCAGCTGCGACGCCGTCAGACAATGGCCTTCAAACTCCTGATACAGGTGGCAACCCACGCCGCCAAGCGTCTGCCCCGGCATGCGGCCCGTCAGGTAGGCGTGCTGTACTGGCGTCAATGGGAAGGGGGTACTTTCGGTCATGTTCGGCCAGGATGATTCGTCGGGCGGCGTTTCTTCTTCCGCGTTCTCCGGCGACCGGCTGAGCATTAACTGGTTCCATGCCGCCAGCGTGGGGGCGGCATACAGCTCGCGAAGGGTAAGGCGGTAGCCATTTTTACGAAACCAGTGTAACCATCTCATCAATCTTATGGAATCCAGGCCGGCCTGGATCAGGTTGCTCTCTTCATGTAACTGCTGCGGCGTTAAATTCAGTTCCTGTATGAGCCGCTCGCGTAATTGTTGGTAATCAGCCGCGTGGCGGTTGTCCGGTAACAGCGAATCCTGAGATGGTGCGCCAGAAATCATTCTTCCTCCTGATGGCACGTCTTACCGAAAAGCATTACTCATATGAGAATAATAATTATTAACAATTGGATGCTACCCGAAACGGGTTTATTTATGCCCGTTTCGGGTTGGTAACAGGCGGAAAGAACAGAGGCCCGGATGGGGTATCCGGGCCTCTGTCAGGGAGGAGTTTAGGGGGGCGCGACCCCGGTTACATCCCGCGTTTAAAGGTCGAAGGAGTTACGCCAAACTGTTTCTGGAAGGCGGCAGAGAAATGGCTGGCGTTGGCATAGCCCAGATCGGCCGCCACCGTCATGACGGAGGTATTGCCGTTGGCCAGGCGTCTTCTGGCTTCCTGCATTCGTTCAGCCTGAAACAGGCCATAGACGCTGTTGTTGAACAGAACGCGGAAGCCTCGCTTAATTTTGAGAACGCTCAGACCGGACTCTCTGGCCAACTCCGCGACGCCCGGCGCTTGCGTCAGATCAGCCAGCAGCAGATCCTTCGCCCGCAGCAGTTTCTGGCGTTCCATCGGGTTGAAGTGGCAGGAGAGGCAACTGGCGTCTTCGCGATGTTCATCCAGCACCAGACTGAGCATGACCAGACTTTGCCCCTGCAACCATAGCGTCGACGGCTTTTGTTCATGACTGAAGCCGCCGTGCATGCGCATCAGCGCGTGACGCAAGGCCTGAGCCGTTAAGTGGGTTTCAGCATTACAACGCTGCTGCTGGCAACAGCAGTGGGAGTCGATCTTATTCTTAATGACCGCGCTAATATCCGGCACCCACAGCGCGAGGGTTTCAGGGCTGAAGGAGAGGGTAATGCTCTCGAATCGGCCACAATAGGAGGCGCTGCCGCGACAGTCTGGCGTATGGGTAATGTAATGGCGATTGCGCGCAAGCTCCCAGTCGGTGTGGCGCCGGAGTCCCTGAATCGCAAAGCGCGATGTGCCTTCCAGGATGCACGAGAAGTTAATCCTGCCCAGATCGTCGTGTAGCTGCAACGTCTCAGGCCGCGCAAAATGGCCCCTCCAGAGCAAAATATCCATACCTTCCTGCAACGAACAGCGCAGCAGTTCACACTGAGCAGGAATATTGCCATCGTTTGCAGGTTTCCCGACCACCAACTGGTGAATAGAGATTTCAGATTGCGTTTGCGGTGACTCCATCATGACCTGGTTATCTCCCTGTGGCTTAGACCAATGCGGGTATAAATAGAACCGAATGGGGTAGATGAGTTATTGATAATGGTTATTATTCACATTAATTCTCAGAACGCCACCCTGAATTGTCGTTTTTGGCGTCCGTAAAAATTCATCAGGAAATTCAGTTACTCCCATGTCATCTCAATCATCCAATACTGAATCGCTGTCCCGATTTCCTCTCTGGCAGGTGATTACACCGGTTCGCAGGAAGGTTATTTTAGCTATGGCGCTGGCGGGGCTGGCGGCATTAACCAGCCTGGGGGCGCTCCTTTTTCTGGCGTGGAGCCTGCGTGACATTCGCGCGACGCCTGACGCTATTCCGGCCTGGCCGCTGGGCGGCGTGATCGGCTGCGTGGTCTTAACTTTTGTTCTGCGCTTACAGGCGTTCAACACCTCTCATTACGCGGCTTTTCATCTGGAGAACATTCTGCGCAGCAGGTTAGCCCGTAAAGCATTGCAGCTTCCGCCTGGCGTGTTACAGCAAATGGGCAGCGGGTCAGTGGCGAAAGTGATGCTGGATGACGTGAAGTCGTTACATATTTTTGTGGCCGACAGCACGCCGCTCTATGCCCGCGCGATCATCATGCCGCTGGCGACAATCGTTATCTTGTTCTGGCTGGACTGGCGGCTGGCAATCGCGACGCTGGGGGTACTGGCGTTTGGATCGGTTGTTCTCGTGCTCGCCCGCCGGCGTTCGGAAGATATGGCTCAGCGTTATCATAAGGCGCGCGAGCAGGTTAGCGCGGCGGTTATTGAGTTCGTGCAGGCCATGCCCGTGGTGAGAACGTTTGATAGCGGCAGCACCAGTTTTTTGCGCTATCAACGCGCCCTTGAAGAGTGGGTCGATGTGCTCAAAACCTGGTATCGCAAAGCCGGTTTTTCAGCGCGTTTTTCCTTCTCGATTCTGAATCCTCTCCCGACCCTGTTTGTCCTGATCTGGTCGGGATACGGCCTGTTGCACTATGGCAGTTTCGATTTTATCGCGTGGGTGGCCGTTTTACTGCTGGGCAGCGGAATGGCCGAAGCCGTAATGCCAATGATGATGCTCAATAACCTGGTCGCGCAAACGCGTTTAAGCATTCAGCGTATTTATCAGGTTCTCGCGATGCCGGAGTTATCGCTGCCGCAGTCTGACCAGCAGCCGCAAGAGGCGAGCATTACCTTTGAGCAGGTGAGCTTTCATTATCCGCAAGCGCGTACTGGCGCCGCGTTGCAGGAGGTGAGCTTTCATGTGCCTGCCGGGCAAATTGTGGCGCTGGTCGGGCCAAGCGGCGCCGGAAAAAGCACCGTGGCGCGCTTGCTGCTGCGTTACGCCGACCCGGACAAAGGCCATATCCGTATTGGCGGCGTGGATCTGCGTGATATGCAGACGGACACCCTGATGAAGCAACTCTCGTTTGTGTTTCAGGACAACTTCCTTTTTGCCGACACGATAGCCAATAACATTCGTCTGGGCGCGCCGGATACGCCGCTGGAGGCGGTTATAGCGGCGGCCAGAGTGGCGCAGGCCCATGATTTTATTAGCGCTCTGCCAGAAGGTTACAACACTCGAGTCGGGGAACGTGGGGTATTTCTCTCCGGCGGCCAGCGGCAGCGCATTACTATCGCCCGGGCGCTTTTGCAGGATCGCCCCATCCTGGTGCTCGATGAGGCGACGGCGTTTGCTGACCCGGAAAACGAAGCGGCGCTTATCAAGGCGCTCGCGGCGGCCATGCGTGGCCGGACGGTCATCATGGTCGCGCATCGTCTCTCAATGGTGACTCAGGCCGATGTGATATTGCTGTTTTCCGACGGACAGCTCAGGGAAATGGGGAACCATACGCAACTGTTGGCGCAGGGCGGCCTGTATCAACGGCTCTGGCAACACTATCAGCAGGCGCAGCATTGGGTGCCGGGTGGAACACAGGAAGAGGTGGTGGAAAATGAAAGACAATAATCCTGCGGATAACCTGGCCTGGCGCGTCATCTGGCGCCAGCTTATCTCCAGCGTTGGCAGTCAGGCCAGGATGCTGCGACGCAGTATGCTGGCGCTGTTGCTGGCGGCATTCATGCAGGGGATCGCCTTTGCCTGTCTTTATCCGATCATTGATGCGCTGTTACGGGGAGACGCGCCGCAACTTCTTAACTGGGCTATGGCCTTCAGCGTCGCCGCAATTGTGACGCTGGTGCTACGCTGGTATGGCCTGGGCTTTGAATACCGTGGTCATCTGGCGCAGGCCACCCATGAGTTGCGCCTGCGACTTGGCGAGCAGTTACGCCGCGTGCCGCTGGAGAAGCTCCAGCGCGGCAGGGCGGGTGAAATGAACGCCTTGCTGCTGGGCAGCGTGGATGAAAACCTCAATTATGTTATTGCGATAGCCAATATTTTGCTGCTCACCATTGTCACGCCGCTGACGGCGTCGCTGGCGACATTGTGGATAGACTGGCGGCTGGGGCTGGTGATGTTGCTGATCTTCCCTCTGCTGGTGCCGTTTTATTACTGGCGCCGCCCGGCGATGCGGCGACAAATGCAGACGCTGGGGGAAGCGCACCAGCGTCTGAGCGGCGATATCGTTGAATTTGCTCAGGGGATGATGGTATTGCGCACCTGCGGCAGCGATGCCGATAAAAGCCGGGCGCTGCTGGCGCATTTCAATGCGCTGGAAAACTTACAGACCCGCACTCACCGTCAGGGCGCTGGCGCGACGATGCTGATCGCCAGCGTCGTGGAGTTGGGCCTACAGGTGGTGGTGTTATCCGGGATCGTCTGGGTAGTGACGGGCACTCTGAACCTCGCCTTTTTGATTGCCGCCGTCGCGATGATTATGCGCTTCGCAGAACCGATGGCGATGTTTATCAGCTACACCTCGGTTGTGGAACTGATCGCCAGCGCCCTGCAACGGATTGAGCAGTTTATGGCGATAGCACCGCTTCCCGTCGCAGAGCAAAGCGAGATGCCGGAACGTTACGATATCCGCTTTGACAACGTCAGCTATCGCTACGAAGAAGGTGACGGCCACGCGCTTAATCATGTTTCTTTGACGTTCCCGGCAGCCAGTATGAGCGCGCTGGTGGGTGCCTCCGGCGCAGGCAAAACTACGGTCACCAAACTGTTAATGCGCTATGCCGATCCGCAGCAAGGGCAGATTTCTATTGGCGGCGTCGATATTCGCCGCCTGACGCCGGAACAGCTCAATAGCCTGATTTCTGTTGTTTTCCAGGATGTCTGGCTGTTTGATGACACGCTGCTGGCGAATATCCGTATCGCGCGCCCACAGGCGACGCGGCAGGAGGTAGAAGAGGCCGCCCGCGCGGCGCAGTGCCTTGAGTTTATTTCCCGTCTTCCGCAAGGCTGGCTGACGCCAATGGGAGAGATGGGCGGCCAGCTATCGGGCGGCGAGCGCCAGCGGATTTCCATTGCCAGAGCGTTATTGAAAAACGCGCCGGTCGTCATTCTCGATGAACCGACTGCCGCGCTGGATATTGAAAGCGAGCTGGCGGTGCAAAAAGCGATCGATAACCTGGTTCACAACCGGACGGTGATTATCATCGCTCACCGTTTATCCACCATCGCCGGGGCCGGAAACATTCTGGTGATGGAAGAGGGACAGGTGGTTGAGCAGGGTACTCATGCGCAATTGCTCTCACATCATGGACGTTATCAGGCGTTGTGGCAGGCGCAAATGGCCGCGCGCGTGTGGCGCGACGACGGGGGTTCCGCGTCTGGAGAGTGGGTGCATGAGTGATGTTCAGTCGAATGTGAAACCTCTGACGTTGACGACCGGGCGGGTGATTTTTGCTATTGCCGGCGTCTATGTGACGCAGAGTCTGGTATCGGCGCTGTCTATGCAGTCCTTACCCGCGCTGGTGCGCGCTGCTGGCGGTTCGCTGGCGCTTGCCGGTGCGACAACCCTGTTTATGCTGCCCTGGGCGCTGAAGTTTATTTGGGCGCCGTGGATCGAGCGCTGGCGGCTTCCGCCCGGTAGCCAGGAACGCCGTTCCCGCATGTTAATCCTGCGTGGTCAGGTCGCGCTAGCGGCGATCCTGACTATTGCCGCAGCGATTGGCTGGTTTGGGCGAGAAGGGGGATTCCCCGATACGCAAATCGTCGCGTTATTTGTTCTGTTTATGGTGGCAGGCACGGTCGCCTCCACCATTGATATCGCCAGCGACGGCTTTTGTGTCGATCAACTGACCCGCACGGGTTACGGCTGGGGAAACAGCGTGCAGGTCGGCGGCAGCTATCTGGGAATGATGTGCGGCGGCGGGGTGTTCCTGATGCTGTCGGCGGCATCCGGCTGGCCTGTCGCCATGCTGATGATGGCGGTGCTGATTATGGCGCTGTCACTCCCGCTGTGGCGCATTACGGAGCCGACGCGAACAGCGACTATCCCGCATGTTCCGGCGTTAGGTTATGCGCTAAGGAGGAAGCAGGCGCGCCTGGGCTTACTGCTGGTATTGATGCTGAATTCAGGCATGCGGTTTGTGCTGCCTCTTCTGGCACCGCTGTTGTTGGATCATGGGTTGAGCATGTCCGCATTGGGCGCGCTGTTCAGCGGCGGCAATATTGCAGCGGGCATAGCAGGAACGCTGGCCGGCGGATTGCTGATGAAATACACCTCACCCGGCAGAGCGCTGTTGACGGCTTATGGCGTCCAGGGGATCGCGCTGCTGGCGGTGGTGATGACGCTCATGATGGCGCCGGGTCATCTGCTGCTGCAGATTCTCCAGTGTCTGGTCATTGTCCAGTCCATTTCGCTGGCCTGCGCGCTGGTCTGTCTTTACGCCACGCTGATGTCGCTTTCATCGCCTTTGCAGGCCGGTGTCGACTTCACCCTCTTTCAATGTACTGACGCGGCAATCGCCATTCTGGCTGGCGTTATCGGTGGCGTTGTTGCTCAACATTTTGGCTATGCGGCCTGCTTCCTGTTTGCCGGGGCATTCACGTTGCTGGCGGCGTGGGTTGCTTATATCCGGCTGCATTCGGCAAGAGAACTGATGACAAGCGCAATTGATTGATCCGCGAATAACACAGAGAGGTAAGGGATGAAAATCAGTGAATTTCTACATCTGGCGTTACCAGAGGAACAATGGCTACCGACGATTTCTGGCGTTTTACGCCAGTTCGCAGAAGAAGAGTGTTATGTCTATGAGCGTCAACCCTGTTGGTATTTAGGCAAAGGGTGCCAGGCACGGCTGCACATTAATGCCGACGGAACGCAGGCGACATTTATTGATGATGCCGGGGAGCAAAAATGGGCGGTGGATTCCATTGCCGACTGCGCGCGTCGTTTTATGGCGCATCCTCAGGTGAAAGGACGTCGGGTATATGGACAGGTTGGGTTCAACTTTGCGGCGCATGCGCGGGGGATTGCCTTTAACGCCGGGGAGTGGCCGCTGCTGACGTTAACCGTTCCCCGTGAAGAACTTATTTTTGAAAAGGGAAATGTCACCGTTTATGCGGACTCCGCCGACGGGTGCCGACGTTTGTGCGAGTGGGTAAAAGAGGCCGGTACAACGACGCAGAACGCACCACTGGCGGTGGATACCGCCCTCAATGGTGAGGCATATAAACAACAGGTTGCGCGCGCCGTTGCGGAGATCCGCCGTGGCGAGTATGTCAAAGTGATTGTCTCGCGCGCCATTCCCCTGCCATCGCGGATTGATATGCCCGCCACGCTGTTATACGGGCGGCAGGCAAACACGCCTGTGCGCTCGTTTATGTTCCGTCAGGAAGGACGCGAAGCGCTGGGCTTTAGCCCGGAACTGGTGATGTCAGTGACGGGCAATAAAGTGGTCACTGAACCGCTTGCGGGCACCCGCGATCGCATGGGAAACCCGGAGCATAATAAGGCGAAAGAGGCAGAACTGCTGCACGACAGTAAAGAGGTGCTTGAGCATATCCTTTCTGTCAAAGAAGCTATTGCTGAACTGGAGGCCGTTTGCCAGCCGGGCAGCGTGGTGGTTGAAGATTTAATGTCGGTTCGCCAGCGCGGCAGCGTTCAGCATCTGGGGTCTGGCGTGAGCGGTCAGCTTGCGGAAAACAAGGATGCCTGGGATGCGTTTACCGTGCTGTTTCCGTCGATTACCGCCTCAGGTATCCCTAAAAATGCTGCTCTGAACGCGATTATGCAAATTGAGAAGACGCCGCGAGAGCTTTATTCCGGCGCAATCCTGCTGCTGGACGATACGCGCTTTGATGCGGCGCTAGTTCTGCGTTCCGTATTTCAGGATAGCCAGCGCTGCTGGATACAGGCGGGGGCGGGAATCATCGCGCAATCTACGCCGGAACGCGAACTGACAGAAACCCGGGAGAAATTAGCGAGCATTGCGCCCTATTTAATGGTGTAGGAGTAACTGTTTTCTAACCTCACAACCAGACTGTCCAAAGACAATTGAGTCGCTCTTTGATTCCTCTGTGACTCTATTGTCTTCTTTTGGGATAAAATAGGTGTTTTTCGTCATGAAGTTGATAAAAGTCTATATAGAACCACCTCTTGTGGAGGTGGTGGTAATTTGCCAGAGTGTGGGATTCGTTAGTATACTATGGGATAAACTTATTTTTACCAATTGTATAAGGCGGTGCATAAGATTCTCGGCATGCTTCCAGATAATCCGACCACCACTGCATCATCGCTTTGCGGGCTTCCAGGTGCTCTGCCTTATGAATATAAGCCATGCGCACGGTATTGCGCTCCTGATGACTCATCTGGCGTTCTACTGCGTCCTTTGCCCATAAACCCGATTCCATCAGCGCACTGCATGCCATTGCCCGGAAGCCGTGACCGCAGATATCCTTTTTCGTGTCGTAACCCATCACCCGCAGTGCCTTATTGACCGTGTTTTCACACATTGGCTTATACGGGTTATGGTCGCCGGGGAAGATCAGTTCATTATTACCGGTGATATCCTTAATCTGTTTCAGAATGGCGATGGACTGTTCTGAGAGGGGGACGATATGCGGCATTCGCATTTTTGCCCCGCGGCCGGAATAACGCACGCCAATAATGGGTTCTCGCGTCGCGGGTATCGTCCAGACTCGGTTTGTGAAATCAATCTCTGACCAGCGGGCGAAACGCAGTTCACTGGAGCGAATGAACACATGCAGCATCAGCAGAACGGCATGCCGGGTCAGTTCACGGCCCTGATGATATGCCCCAATACGTTCAAGCAGTTCAGGCAGCCGCTCCAGCGGCAGGGCAGGATAGTGCCGTCTGACAGGAGGTGTGGTCACGCCGCCAAGGTTTGCTGCAGGGTTCGTATCGATTAACTCCTGATGGACCGCATGGCGCATTATGTTACTCAGGTGCTGCCGTGTGCGGGACGCAACCTCCAGCAGACCTTTTTCCTCGATCCCTTTCAGCAGGTCAATGAAATGACGGGGTTTAAGTTCTGATACAGGTAGGTTCCCGATGACCGGAAAGATGTGATTGTTCAGGCTGGCAAGCAGACGGTCGGCGGTGTTCTGCGACCATTTCCTGTTACTTTTATGCCACGCCAGCGCCACGTTTTTAAAAACTTTCTCCGGTGTTCGTGAGCCACGTACAGCAGCCCGCTGCTGTACCGGGTTGATATTCAGCGCCAGCATTTTACGGATACCTTCACGTTGCTGTCGCGCATCAGACAGGGAGATGGCTGGATAGGTACCCAGCGCAATGCGGGATTCTTTACCGCTAATACGGTATTTGAGATACCAGTGGCGGGAGCCACCCGGCTTGACCCGCAGATACAGACCGTGAGAATCGGAGACTTTAAAGGGTTTATCAGAAGGCTTGAGGATGCGGATTTTTGCGTCGGTAAGGGATATATGGGGGTCACTCCATTATCGAACTAACCTGACCCCAGATTTGACCACCAATTTTTCCCGATGCGTAGGGTAAAATCAAAATGCACCGAGAAGGGTTTTCACACTAACCTGTTGAATCAACATCAGATAAAGATTCGCAAGGATGCATGAAAACAGAAAATTGGCTCCTCTGACTGGACTCGAACCAGTGACATACGGATTAACAGTCCGCCGTTCTACCGACTGAACTACAGAGGAATCGTGAGAACGGGGCGCATATTACTTAGCGGTACCTTGTCTGTCAACACTAAATTTCATAAGCCATTTCAATTGGTTAATTAATCTGCAAAGTTGTTAATTAATGAACATTCGTCGCCGAAAACGGGTCTGTATCATTAGCGTGATGCAGTCTCTGCAAAGGATCTTGTTGATAAAATTGACAGAAACGTTGCCACAATGAAGGGAAACGAGGAGCAAAAAGTTCTGGGGCGCTAAAGAAATATTCAGAAAGTACGGCAAAACATTCAGCAGGATCACTGGCAGCATAAGCATCAATGCTCGCCGCATTCTCACCAACTAATTCGATTTCTTCCTGAATGTTGTTCATTGCAGCATGAAGATCATGTTCCCAGCCAGCAACCTCACGCAACGAAATAAAGGGAACTCCGCTGGCGCGATCGCCGTTACGGGTGTCCAGCTTATGAGCGACTTCATGAATAATCAGGTTAAAACCAGAAGCATCAAAAGAATCTTGTATATCCAACCAGTTCAAAACGATAGGCCCTTGCTGCCAGCTCTGACCTGACTGAACAATACGTTGGTTATGCACCAGACCGATATCGTCTTCCCATTCATCATCGACCACAAATGGCGCAGGATAAATTAAGACTTCATGAAAACCATCCAGCCATTCCAGTCCTAACTCCAGAACGGGCAGGCAAAATAGAAGTGCTATCCGGCAGCTTCTTAATGAATTCAGCTCAAAGCCCTGTAAAGGAACAAGCCGTTTTTGCTGTAAAAAACGTTCGGCAAGAGCGACCAATTTGCTTTGTTCCTGTTCTGTCAGACACGTTAAAAGGGGGATCGATAGTGCTTCCTGCCAGGGAAGGGCAGTTTGATGTGCTGATTCTTGTACTTTCCAGGGCCACTTAATCATCGTTTTGCTCGCAAACTCGTCACTTGAACAAAATTGCACGGACAGGGACTGTTAAAATGCCAAATTTCCTGGCATCATGGCAACCATCTGAACGGAGAGATGCCGGAGCGGCTGAACGGACCGGTCTCGAAAACCGGAGTAGGGGCAACTCTACCGGGGGTTCAAATCCCCCTCTCTCCGCCACTTTATCAATGACTTATCTCCCGACTTCCCGCCTTGCTTTTCCTAAACAGAACAATCGTAGAATATTCTTGAAGGGTTAGATCGTCACTGTTTTCTGTTCGATACTGTGACATTCAGCACTTGATTCGCTATGGGTCTGACAGGAAGGTTTCGAGCGAAAATCTACAGTTATTCAGTCGTTTTCTTATCGGTCACCATTATTCTTTTAGACATTGATCCTATGAAACTGCCGCAAAGTTGCTGGCGGGAACTGAAGTTGCGTAGAGAAGGGGTCAATAATTGAGCCAAAAAAGGAACGCGACCGTCAGATTAAAGCCGCGGGACAAAGTCCATAATTTCCAAGAGTTGTTGAATTTCCCAGCTTTTTTGAAAGTCTTTGTATCATACTAACAAGTAAAAAAGGTTTAAACACCAAAATTAACCTATATTTCTGGTTAGCTTTACCATGACAGATGACTTGCTCCTGGAAACATTTGCGCTGCCAGTCTGTATGGCTGAGTTGTGTATTTATTGTTCGCCTTTTTCTCAGTTTTTTTCTACAGACATAATAAAAAAGACACGACTCAAGTATGAGCGTGTCTGAGTTTGTCTTACTTATTTGTCTTGGTAAATTATTGTTGTTACTACCAGGCACTGTTCTGTTAAATAACTGAAGTCAGCGCAAAAAAATCAATGAGACATCATCTCCTCGACCACTTCTTCGCTACTCAACTGATAGGGATAATACGTTGGCCAGTTTTCCATTTCATTCAATAAAGACTGTTGGGAATCATTACCCATAAAAATGTGAAAATGAGATGATTTTCGTGGTGCAATTATATGATCGCTAAATTGTATATATTTAGGGGCTTTGCTTTCAGGATCTTTACATTCGAATAAGTAACGAACGCCTTTCTTGCCTGATTTATAGGTGAGTATTTTGTATCCATCGTAATCATATTTACAGGATGTTGTTTCATTATTTCTATGGAATTCGACAATGCCGTCCTCAATGCCAATCATTTCGATATCTGTCGCATAACCTTTGCGATAATAATCTTTAATTTCAGCAAATGTTTTGGTTTTATCTGCATCCGCTTTCTTCTGAAAGACGGGGTCAAGTTTGCCACTTTGCAGTAAAGGGTAAACGGATTGCCAGACTCCATCCCAGTCACTGAGCGTTCGGTTTTGTACATTGGTATCATCAAAAACACCATTAGCAGCTTTTTGTTCGACCTCTGTTAAGGGTTTGCCGTGTGAGTGATGACCATGCGAAAAGGCAGGAGCGCTAACAATAAAGACACCTAAAGCAACAGCCAGTTTATGAAGACGAATCGCCAAAACAATTTCCTCCAGAGTTAATGTACATGATGTGTAATGTTATATTGTAACATATGAAAAAATGCAACAACTCATTAGGAAATGAGAGCATGGTATTCTCAGGTGTATTTAACTATCTTATTGAAATAAAATAAATTATTCTGGTGATGAAAGGTTGATGACAAACGAAACATAACTTGATGCGATCTGTGTGGGCCGGATAGGGCGCTCGCGCCGCATCCGGCCGGGATAACGCGAAGTTTGTCGGCAATATGAAGTTATAGAGATAATTTGTTGTGGGCCTGCTTGCGTAACCGGTTGAAAAGGGAAAGCAACTTCTTATACCGTAAGGCTAAAAGCAGTACAGCCAGCCCAGCGTAGATGAGTGGCTGCGGTGAAATAATCTTCACTGACCACAGATAATGTATTGGGGCCAGGATCGCGACAAGATAGACGAAGTTATGCAACTGTTGCCAGTGTTTGCCGAGTTTTCGCTGCATCGACTGGGTTGAAGTGAACGCTAAAGCAAGCAAAATAACCCAGCTGATAATTCCTAACGTTAAATAAGGCCGGGTAATTAACTCCTTACCTAATAACGCCAGATTATTCACGCCCAACTCCAGCAATGCGTAACTGGTTAAATGCAGTGTCGCCCAGGCAAAGCACCATAAGCCTAACAGGCGGCGAGTGCGTATCAATAACGGCTGTTTTGCATAGCGTGCCAGAGGTGTGATTAACAAGGCCGCAAGCAAAAATTTCAGTGCAGTGCGACCAGTAAAATGCTGAATATCTTTCACCGGATCGGCACCCAGTCCACCGTGATTGATCGCCCAGACCAGCCAGAGAAACGGCAACAATCCGGCAAGATGCAGGCAAACTTTCAGCCATATCACCTGTTTTGCTGTCAGACGCATTTAGAAATTCTCCCGCAAATCCAGGCCACGATACAGCGATGCCACTTGGTCGGCGTAACCATTAAACAGTAGTGTTGGCTGGCGCTGAACATCGAGAATGCCGCCTGAACCAATAAATCGTTCGGTAGCCTGTGACCAGCGCGGGTGATCAACATGCGGATTAACGTTGGCGTAAAAACCGTATTCGTCAGGCGCTGCCAGATTCCAGGTGGTTGGCGGACGCTCGCGGGTCAGCTTAATACTGACGATCGATTTAATCCCTTTAAAGCCATATTTCCACGGCACAATCAGTCGCACCGGTGCGCCATTTTGCGGTGGTAACGCCTTGCCATAAACACCTACGGTCATCAGTGTGAGCGGATGCATTGCTTCGTCGAGACGCAATCCTTCGACATAAGGATATTTCAGCCCGCCGCCGATAAAGCGGTCCTGCTGGCCTGGCATCTGTTCCGGCGCATAAATCGTTTCGAAAGCGACATACTTCGCATCGCTGGTGGGTTCGGCAAGCGCCAGCAATTTGTGTAGCGGAAAACCAATCCACGGCACCACCATCGACCACGCTTCCACGCAGCGCATACGATAAATACGCTCTTCCAGCGGGAAGCGACGGGTTAAATCATCATGATCGAGGGTCAATGGTTTTGCCACTTCGCCGCTGATTTTCAGTGTCCATGGATCGGTTTTCAGGCTACCAGCATTAGCCGCGGGATCGGCTTTATCCAGCCCGAATTCATAGAAGTTGTTATAACCGGAGACTTTATCTGCTGGCGTCAGTGACAGGTTATTTTGCCAGGCGGCAGGCTTGCTGAACTCCAGCGGTTTTCCGGCGGGGGCGGGCGGACGATCGTTCCCTTTAAACCAGCTAAGCAGATCGGCATGCGCAGCGTGAGGCAAAGAAAATGCAGCTGCGCTGATGCCCAGTGCTTTTAACACCTGCCGACGCTTCATAAAGAATACCGACTCGGCCGTAACATCTGATTCTTTTAAAAATTGATTCTTTTTCATAAGCCATCACACTTTTTTGTCGTTAGCCAACAAGAGCCGTTTACTGTTAATCTGTCAGGGAGTCACCTCCCTAACAGTAGCAGAGATCAGCTTTTACATATTTACGCATTAACTGCCACGATAGGTTGAATACCCATATTGGCTGAGTAATAAAGGCACATGATAATGCTCGTTCACTTTATTAATATGAAATTCAACGGGGATCTCAGGGAAGAAACTTTCAAGATTTTGTTTCTTGAAATAGTCCCCGGTTTTAAATACGACACGGTAATCGCCAGTAGTCGCAGTTTGCTCGGGCCACAGTGCCTTAATTCGTCCATCCTTATCTGTTTTGGCGGTATTAAGTTGTAACCAGCCGTTATCCGCTTTCTTTTCAAGAGTGACTGTCACGTCGGCAGCGGGTTTTCCTGTTTGCTGGTTCAAAATGTGCACGCTAAGAATGTTTTGTTGTGCGGCATAAACCAAAGAAGGTAATGAAAATGCTGCCGTTGCTACCGAGAGTACTAAATAACGCTTTAACATGTTTATATCCTTGTCATGTGAATGAGTTTTGAGGATAGCGAAAAAACGTCCAGGGTAACCTTACAGCAGCATTACAATTTTGTAATGAACCAGGTTGTTTCTATAACATATGATTTATGGCATATTATTTTCATGAAGATTCTACTTATTGAAGATAATCAAAGGACCCAGGAATGGGTAACGCAGGGGCTTTCCGAAGCGGGTTATGTCATTGATGCCGTTTCTGATGGCAGAGATGGGCTTTATCTTGCGCTGAAGGATGATTATGCATTGATCATTCTGGATATTATGCTTCCGGGTATGGATGGCTGGCAGATCTTACAAACGTTAAGAACGGCAAAGCAAACTCCTGTTATTTGCCTTACAGCAAGGGATTCTGTCGATGACAGAGTCAGAGGGCTGGACAGTGGAGCAAATGATTATCTGGTAAAACCTTTTTCATTTTCTGAGTTGCTGGCAAGGGTTCGGGCACAATTAAGGCAACATCACGCTTTGAATTCAACATTAGAAATCAGTGGCTTAAAAATGGACTCTGTCAGTCAAAGTGTGAGCAGGGACAATATCAGTATTACACTGACGCGCAAGGAGTTTCAGTTACTTTGGCTACTGGCCTCCAGAGCTGGCGAGATTATACCCAGAACGGTTATTGCGAGTGAAATTTGGGGAATCAACTTTGATAGTGATACCAATACGGTGGATGTCGCCATTCGCAGGCTCCGCGCAAAAGTTGATGATCCTTTTCCTGAAAAGCTAATCGCCACAATCCGGGGGATGGGCTATTCATTCGTAGCGGTAAAAAAATAATGAAAAGATTATCTATAACCGTCCGTTTAACCTTGCTTTTTATATTGCTGCTGTCTGTTGCTGGCGCTGGAATTGTATGGACTCTCTATAATGGCCTGGCAAGTGAGTTGAAATGGCGCGATGATACAACACTCATTAACCGGACAGCGCAGATCAAGCAGTTGTTAATTGATGGGGTAAATCCAGATACGTTACCTGTGTACTTTAACCGGATGATGGATGTTAGTCAGGATATTTTGATCATTCATGGTGATGGCATCAATAAAATTGTTAACCGGACAAATGTCAGTGATGACATGTTAAATAACATACCTGCTAGTGAGACAATCAGCGCAGCAGGCATTTACAGAAGCATTATTAATGATACAGAGATAGATGCTTTACGAATTAACATTGATGAAGTTTCGCCATCATTAACGGTTACTGTGGCTAAATTGGCTTCAGCCAGACATAATATGCTTGAACAGTATAAAATTAATAGCATTATAATTTGCATTGTCGCCATTATATTGTGCTCAGTATTAAGTCCGTTGTTAATCAGGACGGGGTTGCGAGAGATCAAAAAGTTGAGTGGCGTAACGGAAGCGCTGAATTATAACGATAGCCGAGTGCCGGTTGAGGTTAGCGCATTACCGAGAGAACTAAAACCTCTTGGGCAGGCGTTGAATAAAATGCATCATGCTTTAGTCAAAGATTTTGAGCGCCTTAGTCAATTTGCTGACGATCTCGCTCATGAACTTAGAACGCCAATTAATGCATTACTGGGTCAGAATCAGGTTACGCTCAGTCAAATCAGAAGTATCGCTGAATATCAAAAAACAATTGCCGGAAACATTGAAGAGCTGGAAAATATTTCGCGGTTAACAGAGAATATACTGTTTCTTGCCAGGGCAGACAAAAACAATGTTTTGGTGAAACTGGATGCGCTTTCTCTCAATAAGGAAGTTGAAAATCTTTTGGACTATCTTGAATATCTTTCAGACGAGAAAGAGATTCGTTTTAAGGTCGAGTGCAATCAACAAATCTTTGCGGATAAAATTTTACTGCAACGAATGTTATCGAATCTTATTGTTAACGCCATTCGATATTCACCAGAAAAATCGCGTATTCATATAACCAGTTTTCTTGATGCCAACGGTTCTCTTAATATTGATATCGCCAGTCCTGGAACGAAAATTAATGAGCCTGAAAAACTCTTCCGTAGATTTTGGCGGGGAGATAATTCGCGTCATTCCGTAGGTCAGGGACTTGGCCTTTCTTTAGTCAAAGCGATTGCCGAATTACATGGAGGAAGTGCTACGTATCACTATCTCAGTAAGCATAACGTGTTCCGAATTACGTTACCGCAAAGAAATTAACATCGGGCTTCAGTACGCCATAAGTTAACCGTGAAAAAACGCAGCCACGTCGTGAGTATTAACGTGGCTGCGATTGATTATGCGCTTACATCACAATGTAACAGGGATTAACTCGCGTAAGCTGCCAGCATTTCCTGCGCCGCCAGTTTACCCAACGCATTCGCTGCAAAAGGACTGTCGCCGGTGAGAAGTTTACGGTCCTTATGTACTCGCCCGGTGATGTCGTCATTAATGATGTTCATGCCCATTTTCTTCAACTCTTCGCCGAAGTACCAGGTGAGATGACCCGGCATATAGCCAATATCTGGCGTTTGTTTGTCTGCGGCGTCTGGGAATGCGCAAATAGAATAACCATTCAGTGGGTTATCGCTGTGGCGAAGTGCCAGAAAAGCCGCCGGACCGTGGCAAAGGGAGATAACAAAACGGTCATTTTTGATTGCCCACTGTAAAGCGGCAGCCACGTCCTGGCTTTCTGGTAAACCAATAAGTGCGCCATGCCCACCAGGAACAAAGATTGCTGCATATTCGCTATCAGCGTTGAGGCTGGCGACAACATCCGCGAGTTTCTTCGGATTACGGAATAACGATTTATGCTGTTCAAAGAATGGCATTACTTTTTCATCTTTGTGCGGCATAGCCCAGTATTCAAACTTGGTCATCAGACCGGAAATGGTCGCCACTTCGAATTCGAAACCTGCAGCATGGAGATGATACAACGGCAGCAACGTTTCAATCGGATGGTTACCGGTCGAGAACAGTTTTCCGTTATCGGTCGGCAAATAACGTTCGTCCGCGGCGATCACCAGAATTTTATGTTTACCGCGATACGGTTTTGGATAGTCCACGCCATCAAGATCAGAGACGGGACTCGTATATTGGCTAAGCGAATATTCTGAAGGGAAGAACGCATTATCTTCAGCAATATCGACCTGCGGGTTTTTACTTGTTTGAACAGTCATAGTGTATTCCTTATTGTTGCTTAGTTAGGGTAGTCACTATATTTGCGACTGAGCTGGTCGCTATTTTTAACCAGGCTGAAAAATTGAGTCAATATATCGAAAGCGGTAGTTGGCGGGCATAAGTATGTAATGATGATGCTGCACTGGTGTTGAATATTATTCACGCCAAACTTTCCTTATTGAGTAACGTCGTCGCAAGTGGTCTCAATGATTTTAGACCATTATCAGAGGTTTGGGGGCGATGGGGAGAGATTTAGTGCTGTGGAATGTTGTGGTACTGATGAATATTTATATCCCGGATTGGTAGGGAAAAAGCTTTTTTCATGCACTATTTTTGCAAATATTTCTATATGGGAAGCGGTTTTGTTACAGATTAAATTTATAAAGAAATGCATTTGGGGTGTTGGCTGGAAGAGTTGCTGGTAGAGGATATTGTGCCAGGAGGGGCAGGGTAAGGGGCTGTATCGAGATGCTTTGGCAATTGCGTGTGCCGCAGATGGAGATGAAATGCCAATAAAAAAAGCCTGAGTTCGATGAGGGACGAACTCAGGCTGGTGTTATGTTTTACAGTAACACGCCTCGGCGCGTTGGCTGATTAGAACTGGTAGACGATACCAACTGCCAGTTGGTCGTCGGTGTTCAGTCCATGAGCGAGAACATAATCACTCTTATCAAGCAGGTTGATCTGATAAGCGGTATATACGTTCATATTCTTATTGAAGTAATACCAGGTACCGATTTCAATATAGTTCAGACGATCAGAATCTTTGTAACCTGCTACGTCCAGTGCTTTAGAATAGGAGTAACCGATGGATGGACGCAGACCAAAGTCGAACTGATATTGCAGAACAGCTTCGAAGTTTTGTGTTTTGTTCACAACATCACCGTCGTCGGAATTCATGTTGTGAGATTCACCGTACATCACAGCAGCATAGACATTGTTAGCGTCATATTTTGTTGACAACGCCCAAACTTCGGCTCTTTCGCCTTTACCATCACCAGACTGCCAATCAGTACGGTCAGAGTTTGCATAAGCACCAGCAAATGAGAAACCGTCAATAGTGTAAGTTGCAGATAAACCATGGCCATCGCCATTTGCTTTGTAGTTGCCTGTACCTTCATTTTTACCCTGATATTGCAGAGCAAAATTTAGACCTTCAACCATGCCAAAGAAATCTGTGTTACGATAGGTTGCAACACCGTTGGTACGGTTGGTCATGAACAGGTCAGTACCAGCCCATGAGTCACCGCCCCACTCAACAAACATATCAGTAAATGCTTCTGCATCATACGCGACACCGACATTACGACCGTAGTCGAATGAACCAAAATCTTTGTAACTCAAACCAGCATATGCCAAACGAGTTTGGTCAGGGTTGTGTCTGTTTGATGCTTCCAGGTCTAGTTCAAACTGACCGTAACCAGTCAGTTCAGGGTTGATCTGAGTTTCACCTTTCACGCCTACACGGGCATAAGAGGTATCTTGAGAATTATCGCCTTTTTCACCATTTTCACGGTCGGTCAGAATGCGCTCACCAACCATCTTGCCGTATAGCTCAACTTTATTGCCATTTTTATTATAAATTTCAGCCGCATTTGCTGCGCCAGCAACTAATAACGCCGGGACCAGCATTGCCAGAACTTTTCTTTTCATTATGTATTCCCTTGTGATTATAATCTTCATGAATATATCAATAAGTGCTGTTATCCAAAAAAAGCACATTTGGATACTATTCTATGAAGTTCATTTTATTTTAAAGATTACATGTAACAAATGTATTTAAAAGATTTCAAAATGTTTCTAATCTATTTAATATAATTCATAGTTATGAATTCTGAATATAAATATTCATGAATATTATGGATGTATATCAATATGTTATGAGTTGATTGAAAAGATAGGGAGTATCAATGATTGTTGCGCTAAACGGCTGGCGTGATCTCGCGCACATTAATGAAGGCATAAAAAAAGCCGGCATCATGCCGGCCAAAAAAAATATAAACAAGACGATAAAAGGCTAATAACGGAGGCATGATGACACAGAAAAATAAAAAGGTATAATTGTAATCAGTACCAATATATTGATTGAATGAATTAATAAAGCCGAAATCAAAGATAAATAAAATCGTTCAAATCGAATTTTCCTGTATTCACCGCCGTTGCGCAAAATTTATCTATTTGTTCAAAAAATGATTGAGTCTTGACTGGCTCATCCAATGTGGAAAAATGTGATTTTTATCACATAATAGTTCTAAGTCTGAATTTTCCGGGTTATCTCAAAATGGAATACGGTTCGACAAAGATGGAAGAGAGACTCTCTCGCAGCCCTGGCGGCAAATTGGCTTTGTGGGCTTTCTATACATGGTGTGGCTATTTCGTCTGGGCAATGGCGCGATACATCTGGGTGATGAGCCGGATCCCCGATGCCCCCGTGTCGGGATTTGAAAGTGATTTAGGATCTACCGCGGGGAAGTGGTTAGGAGCATTGGTCGGATTTCTGTTTATGGCCCTGGTTGGTGCCTTGTTAGGCGGCATTGCATGGTACACCCGACCTCGTCCCGCACGTTGCAGACGCTATGAATAAAAACTGCTAAGGTTGCGACTCTTTGGCAACGGAGCGCGTATGGAGTTACAACACTGGCAGGCACAGTTCGAGAACTGGTTGAAAAACCATCATCAACATCAGGACGCGGCGCATGACCTGTGTCATTTTCGCCGTGTCTGGGCTACGGCACAGAAACTGGCGGCAGATGACGATGTCGATATGCTGGTGATTTTAACCGCCTGTTATTTTCACGATATCGTGAGCCTGGCGAAAAATCATCCGCAACGGCAGCGTTCTTCAATCCTGGCGGCAGAAGAGACGCGTCGCCTGCTCCGTGAAGAGTTCGTGCAATTTCCGGCGGAGAAAATTGAGGCCGTTTGTCATGCCATTGCCGCTCACAGTTTCAGCGCGCAAATCGCCCCCTTAACAACGGAAGCTAAAATCGTCCAGGATGCGGATCGGCTGGAAGCCCTGGGGGCGATTGGCCTGGCGCGCTTATTTGCCGTTTCAGGGGCATTGGGCTTGGCGCTGTTTGATGGCGAAGATCCGTTCGCACAGCATCGCCCGCTTGATGATAAACGCTACGCGCTGGATCATTTCCAGACAAAGTTACTGAAATTACCGCAAACCATGCAAACCGCAAGAGGCAAGCAGCTGGCACAGCACAACGCGCAATTTTTAGTCGAGTTTATGGCGAAGCTCGGTGCCGAACTGGCGGGGGAGAATTAAGGTATCGATCACAAGGTGATAGATGCGTTTTCACCCGCTGGCTGAGCGCGTGGCCCTAAACGGCAGTAATTATGTTAACCTGTCGGCCATCTCAGATGGCCGGTTAAATCTATGCAGGAAAATATATCAGTAACCGATTCATACAGCACCGGGAATGCCGCACAGGCAATGCTGGAGAAACTGCTGCAAATTTATGATGTTAAAACGCTGGTGGCGCAGCTTAATGGTGTGGGTGAGAATCACTGGAGCGCGGCAATTTTAAAACGTGCGCTGGCGAATGACTCTGCATGGCACCGTTTAAGTGAGAAAGAGTTTGCCCATCTGCAAACGTTGTTACCCAAACCACCGGAACATCATCCGCATTATGCGTTTCGCTTTATCGATCTATTTGCCGGAATTGGCGGCATCCGTCGTGGTTTTGAATCGATTGGTGGACAGTGCGTGTTTACCAGCGAATGGAACAAACATGCGGTACGCACTTATAAAGCCAACCATTATTGCGACCCGGCGACGCATCATTTTAATGAAGATATCCGCGACATCACCCTCAGTCATCAAGAAGGCGTGAGTGATGAGGCGGCGGCGGAACATATTCGTCAACACATTCCTGAACACGATGTTTTACTGGCCGGTTTCCCTTGTCAGCCATTTTCGCTGGCTGGCGTATCGAAAAAGAACTCGCTCGGGCGGGCGCACGGTTTTGCCTGCGATACCCAGGGCACGCTGTTCTTTGATGTGGTGCGCATTATCGACGCGCGTCGTCCGGCGATGTTTGTGCTCGAAAACGTCAAAAACCTGAAAAGTCACGATAAGGGAAAAACGTTCCGCATCATCATGCAGACGCTGGACGAACTGGGCTATGACGTTGCCGACGCAGAAGATAACGGGCCGGACGATCCGAAAATCATCGACGGTAAACATTTCCTGCCGCAGCACCGTGAACGCATCGTGCTGGTGGGTTTTCGTCGCGATCTGAATCTGAAAGCCGATTTTACTCTGCGTGATATCAGCGAATGTTTCCCTGCACAGCGAGTGACGCTGGCGCAGCTGCTGGACCCGATGGTTGAGGCAAAATATATCCTGACGCCGGTGCTGTGGAAGTACCTCTATCGATATGCGAAAAAACATCAGGCGCGCGGTAACGGCTTCGGTTATGGAATGGTTTATCCGAACAATCCGCAAAGTGTCACCCGTACGCTGTCTGCTCGTTATTACAAAGATGGCGCGGAAATTTTAATCGACCGCGGCTGGGATATGGCCACGGGTGAGAAAGACTTTGACGATCCGCTGAATCAGCAACATCGTCCACGTCGGTTAACACCTCGTGAATGCGCGCGCTTAATGGGTTTTGAAGCGCCGGGAGAAGCGAAATTCCGCATTCCGGTTTCGGACACTCAGGCCTATCGCCAGTTCGGTAACTCGGTGGTCGTGCCGGTCTTTGCCGCGGTGGCAAAACTGCTTGAGCCAAAAATCAAACAGGCGGTGGCGTTGCGTCAGCAAGAGGCACAACATGGTCGACGTTCACGATAAGGCCACCCGCAGCAAAAATATGCGCGCGATTGCCACGCGTGATACGGCGATTGAGAAGCGCCTCGCCAGTTTGTTAACCGGGCAGGGCCTTGCGTTTCGCGTTCAGGACGCCAGTCTGCCCGGACGCCCGGATTTTGTCGTTGATGAATATCGCTGCGTGATATTTACCCACGGCTGCTTCTGGCATCATCATCACTGCTATCTGTTTAAAGTGCCTGCGACCCGAACCGAGTTCTGGCTGGAGAAGATAGGTAAAAATGTTGAGCGCGATCGCCGCGATATCAATCGCTTGCAGGCACTCGGCTGGCGCGTACTGATTGTCTGGGAGTGTGCGTTACGTGGGCGCGAGAAGCTGACGGATGAAGCGCTTACCGAGCGTCTGGAAGAGTGGATCTGCGGCGAAGGTGCCAGCGCGCAGATCGACACGCAGGGGATTCATTTACTCGCTTGATGCATCCTGAATAACTGGCGCGACAACGGGTTTGGCCGGGAAGAGATATTTTCCCAACGTGACCAGTACCACCGCGAAAACAATTACGCCGAGCGCCAGCCATTCAATCTTCGACAGCGTTTCGCCGCCCAGTCCCGTACCCAGCAAGACCGCGACCACTGGGTTAACGTAGGCGTAGCTGGTGGCGAGAGCCGGACTGACGTTGCGGATTAAATACATATAAGCGTTAATGGCGATAATCGAACCAAACAGCGCCAGATAGCCGACCGCAAGGAAGCCTGAAAGGGAAGGGAGCGCCGTCAGTTTTTCACCCGCAATCATCGACGCGATCATTAACACCACGCCAGCCGCCAGCATCTCAATCGCACCCGCCATCATCCCTACAGGTAAGGTAATGCGCGAGCCATAAACCGAGCCAAACGCCCAGCTAATCGAGCCGATTAAAATCAGAATCGCGCCCCACGGATTGCCGCTTAAATTTCCACCGCTATTGAGCATGATGATTCCGGCAAGCCCAATGGCGATACCCACCCATTCCAGTTTGCGCGTTTTAATGCCAAACAGGCGGCTGAAGCACAGGGTAAAGAGGGGCACGGTTGCAACCACAACGGCGGCGATGCCGGAAGGAACATTTTGATGTTCGGCAACCGTCACCATGCCATTACCGACAGCCAGCAATAACAGGCCAATCAGCGCGGCATTGAGCAGCGGACGTAGCGGGGGAAGTTTGTGTCCGCGCAGTAGCAAAAATGCCAGCAATAAAATACCGGCTGCCAGGAATCGAACGCCCGCCATCATTAACGGAGGCCAGCTTTCCACGCCAATCCGAATGACAAAATAGGTTGAGCCCCAAATGATATACAACGCAAACAGCGCGCCAAAAAGCGGTAACAACTGGCGGAAACGCATAATCCCTCACGGTGGAAATAAAAAGGTGGTTCATAGTAAACGTGAAAATCATTCTGCTGGCGAGAGATATAATTGCACTTGATTGTTAAAAAAATGTTGACCTGTGAAGCAAGTATCAGAGCTGCCGTTTTTGCTTCATACTTACACCCTTCAACAATAAAAATGAGAGGGAATGCTTTTGGCCGGGAGTAGTTTACTGACGTTGCTCGATGATATCGCCACACTGCTGGACGATATCTCCGTGATGGGCAAACTGGCGGCGAAGAAAACCGCCGGTGTATTAGGGGATGATCTATCGCTCAATGCGCAACAAGTTTCAGGCGTGCGGGCCAACCGGGAACTTCCCGTGGTCTGGGGCGTGGCGAAAGGATCGCTGATCAATAAAGTGATTCTGGTGCCGCTGGCGCTGATCATCAGTGCGTTTATCCCGTGGGCGATTACGCCACTGTTGATGATTGGTGGCGCGTTTCTCTGCTTTGAAGGGGTAGAGAAAGTGCTGCATATGCTGGAGGCGCGTAAACATAAAGAAGATCCGGCGCAGAGTCAGCAGCGTCTGGAGAAGCTGGCGGCGCAGGATCCGCTGAAGTTTGAAAAGGACAAAATTAAAGGGGCGATTCGTACCGATTTTATTTTGTCTGCGGAAATCGTCGCCATCACGCTGGGGATTGTGGCAGAGGCGCCGTTGCTTAATCAGGTGCTGGTGCTTTCAGGCATCGCGCTGGTAGTGACCGTGGGCGTCTACGGTCTGGTAGGGGTTATCGTTAAGATTGATGACCTGGGGTATTGGCTGGCGGAAAAATCCAGCGCGCTGATGCAGGCATTAGGTAAAGGGTTATTGATTATCGCGCCCTGGCTGATGAAAGCATTATCGATTGTCGGCACGCTGGCGATGTTCCTCGTCGGCGGCGGGATTGTGGTACATGGTATTGCGCCGCTGCATCACGCTATTGAACATATCGCCGGGCAGCAAAGTGCAGTGGTGGCGATGATATTACCGACTGTTTTAAATCTGATTCTTGGATTTATCATCGGCGGCATCGTGGTGCTGGGAGTGAAAGCAGTAGCGAAAATGCGCGGTCAGGCACATTAATACTCGCACTGGCTATTATGCAAAATTCGCCATCTTCAACTAAGGTGAACAAGTTTCACTCGAAAAAAGGAGGCGAGTATGAGCTTTATGGTTAGTGAGGAAGTTACGGTTAAAGAGGGCGGCCCGCGGATGATTGTCACTGGATACTCCAGCGGTATGGTTGAGTGTCGTTGGTATGACGGTTACGGGGTCAAGCGGGAAGCTTTTCATGAAACCGATCTTGTTCCGGGGGAGGGGAGTCGTTCTGCGGAAGAAGTTTGAAAGGGTATCATTAACACCAGGCCGGATCACATCCGGCCTGGTGTCCCAATGCCTGCAATGAATGATAGTCGCGTCTTATCATGCCACCATTATAAAATTATCGCTGTTTTGCGGTACGCTATCGCCGGGTTATGCCAGAATCATAAAAAAGCAGGTTGGGAGTCGTCAGGGTGCAGCACGAGACAAAAATGGAAAACCAGAGCTGGTTGAAAAAACTCGCACGCCGCCTGGGGCCTGGTCATATCGTTAATCTCTGCTTTATCGTGGTATTGCTTTTTTCCACCTTGCTCACCTGGCGTGAAGTGGTGGTGCTGGAAGATGCCTATATATCCAGCCAGCGTAATCATCTGGAAAACGTAGCCAACGCGCTCGATAAGCATTTGCAGTATAACGTCGACAAACTGATCTTTTTGCGTAATGGCATGCGCGAAGCTCTCGTGGCGCCACTGGATTTCACCTCTCAGCGTAATGCCGTAACCGAGTTCGAACAGCATCGCGACGAGCACGCCTGGCAAATCGAACTCAACCGACGGCGCACCCTGCCAGTCAATGGCGTATCGGATGCATTAGTCAGCGAGGGGAATCTCCTGTCTCGCGAAAATGAAAGCCTCGACAATGAAATTACCGCTGCACTGGAAGTTGGTTACTTGCTGCGACTGGCGCACAACTCCTCGTCGATGGTTGAACAGGCTGTGTATGTCTCGCGTGCTGGATTTTACGTTTCGACGCTGCCGACCTTGTTTACGCGCAATGTACCAACGCGTTATTACGGCTATGTCACCCAACCCTGGTTTATCGGCCATTCACAACGAGAAAATCGTCACCGCGCGGTACGCTGGTTCACTTCGCAACCGGAACACGCCAGCAATACTGAACCGCAGGTTACCGTCAGTGTTCCGGTAGACAGTAATAACTACTGGTATGGCGTGCTGGGGATGAGTATTCCCGTGCGTACTATGCAGCAATTTTTAAGAAACGCCATCGATAAAAACCTCGATGGTGAGTATCAGCTCTATGACAGTAAGCTGAGATTTTTGACCTCTTCAAATCCTGACCATCCAACAGGGAATATTTTTGATCCTCGTGAACTGGCCTTGCTGGCGCAGGCAATGGAACATGACACGCGGGGCGGCATTCGTATGGACAGTCGCTATGTTAGCTGGGAACGTCTGGACCATTTCGACGGTGTGCTGGTGCGCGTCCATACGCTAAGCGAAGGCGTGCGCGGCGATTTCGGCAGTATCAGCATTGCATTAACCCTGCTGTGGGCGCTCTTTACCAGCATGTTACTCCTCTCCTGGTATGTGATTCGCCGGATGGTCAGCAACATGTATGTTCTGCAAAGCTCGTTGCAGTGGCAGGCGTGGCACGACACCTTAACGCGTTTATATAACCGTGGCGCATTGTTCGAAAAAGCCTGTCCGCTCGCTAAATTGTGTCACACGCACCAACATCCTTTTTCTGTCATTCAGGTCGATCTTGACCATTTTAAAGCGATTAATGACCGCTTTGGTCATCAGGCGGGCGACCGTGTTCTTTCTCATGCTGCCGGATTAATTAGCAGTTCCTTGCGTGCGCAGGACATTGCCGGGCGGGTCGGTGGTGAGGAGTTTTGTGTGATTCTGCCAGGCGCGAATCTGACGCAGGCTGCGGAGGTCGCAGAACGTATTCGCCTGAAGTTAAATGAAAAAGAGATGCTGATCGCCAAGAGTACAACGATACGCATTAGTGCCTCGCTGGGGGTAAGCAGCAGCGAGGAAACCGGTGATTATGATTTTGAACAACTCCAGTCATTGGCCGACCGTCGGCTTTACCTCGCAAAACAGGCCGGGCGCAATCGGGTATTCGCGAGCGATAACGCTTAACGGGCGGAGAAAAAATGGTCCAGCCCTTCACGCCAGCCTTCCGGTCCTTCACGCTGCGTTCGCCAGACGCGGGCCGGATCCTCATCATGCAGATGGACCCCTTCACGGTTTAGCCCTTTCACAATCACCGCGTAATCCATTACCTCCAGTAAAGGCGCATCGTTTGGCCCATCGCCCAGGCCAAGTGTGGTTGGGCGTCTGCCTGACAATTGTTGATAGGTCGCGATAATCCAGTTGGCAGCCTGATCTTTTCCGGCAGAGGCATCCAGTACGTGCCAGAAGCGCGCACCCTGCATAAACTGCAAGCCCAGTTCGTTCAGACGAGCGATAAATTGTGCCATATGCTCGTCACTGTCGCGCCAGATTAGCGTTACCGACGCCTCATGCAGCTGCGTCAGCGCCGCCTGGCTACGGCTTAATCCCGTCCATTCGGCAATGGTTGCATCGTCGACATCATCAAAAGTCGTGAATTTAAAATGTTCTTTCTCGCGTAGCGTATTTAAAACCTGGCAGATTTCGCCATGGCTAATACCTGAGATGATGCGTGGAAAACCGTCTATATCCTGCCATTGTTCAGCAAGCTGGATCACTGCGCCATTCTCTGCAATCAGCGGTAAGCCTTGTAGCCCCAACATTTTTTGCAAGTACAGCATTTCCGCTGAAGTTTTACTGCTACAGAGAATGACGGGAATATTGGCTTCGTGTAAACGGCTGAGCCAAGGGGCTGCCGGTTGCCAGTCATAACTATGACTGTCCAGCAGGGTGCCATCAAGATCGCTAAAAACCAGTAGTGGTTGTTGAATTGAAAACATGGTCGCGCAGTACTCCCCTTACCAGGATGATTCTCAAAACAGCACAAATAATCAAAGATGATTTTTTCGGGAGCGATCCCGTTGACACCAGAGCCACCAAGGGGTGACGCGCGTCACATTTCTATTCATAAGTAGCGTTAATCATTCATAGCGCGAATATTTTCTTGTCAGCGAAAAAAATTGCAGATAAGGTGATGAACACATCAGATTTCCTGGTGTAACGAATTTTTTAAGTGCTTCTTGCTTAAGCAAGTTTCATCCCGACCCCCTCAGGGTCGGGATTTTTTTATTGTGCATTCAACGATTCACTTCAGAGACGCTGAAGTCATGAATATCCAGTTCGAAGGCATCCGCCAATTCACGCCATGTATGATATTCACGTCCATCGACGCTAACGTGTTCAGAATCGTTCTGGCTGCGATGAACTTCGCTTTCGCTAATTTCATTGATCGCCGCCAGCAGGGCATCGACATCGACGCTGACCTCACGTTTTGCGGTATCGCTGTACTCTTTTGCGGTTTTCATCATCTTTCCTCGCAACCGTTACTCTGTTGTTGCCGCCAGTCGTTAAGTCCGCCTGGCATCTCTTAAGTATAGACCGTCGAGAAAATCAGCACTCGCGCGCGCCTGGCGCTGCCAGAAAAACGAAATTGTTCTACACTGGCACAAAGCCACAGGAGGAAAACGATGAAGGTGAATGATCGGGTAACAGTCAAAACGGATGGCGGTCCGCGTCGTCCTGGCGTGGTACTGGCAGTTGAGGAGTTTAGTGAAGGCACAATGTACCTGGTTTCGCTGGAAGACTACCCGCTCGGCATCTGGTTCTTTAATGAAGCAGGGCATCAGGACGGTATCTTTGTTGAGAAAGCAGAGTAATCTTATTCAGCCTGACTGGTGGGAAACCACCAGTCAGAATGTGTTAGCGCATGTTGACAAAAATACCATTAGTCACATTATCCGTCAGTCGGACGACATGGTAGATAACCTGTTTATTATGCGTTTTGATCTTACGTTTAATATTACCTTTATGCGATGAAACGGTCTTGGCTTTGATATTCATTTGGTCGGAGATTTGAATGGTTCCCTGACCTGCCATCCACATTCGCAACATACTCGATTCGGTTCGGCTCAATGATAACGTCGGCATATTTAAAAACGAGGTTATCGTTGTCTCTTTTTTCAGAATATCGCCAAGGATATCGTCGAGAGATTCCGGTTTAATCGATTTAGAACTGATCAATAAATTTTTTCTGACCAATAGATATTCATCAAAATGAACATTGGCAATTGCCATAAAAACGATAAATAACGTATTGGGATGTTGATTAATGATGTGCTTGATGCGCTGACTGTTAGAAGCATCGTGGATGAAACAGTCCTCATTAATAAACACCACTGAAGGGCGCTGTGAATCACAAGCTATGGCAAGGTCATCAACGGTTTCAATGTCGTTGATTTCTCTTTTTTTAACCCCTCTACTCAACAGATACCCGGTTAAACCTAGTCGGGTGTAACTACATAAATCCATAATAATCGTTGACATGGCATACCCTCACTCAATGCGTAACGATAATTCCCCTTACCTGAATATTTCATCATGACTAAACGGAACAACATGGGTCACCTAATGCGCCACTCTCGCAATTTTTCAGGCGGACTTACTATCCCGTAAAGTGTTGTATAATTTGCCTGGAATTGTCTTAAAGTAAAGTAAATGTTGCGATATGTGAGTGAGCTTAAAACAAATATTTCGCTACAGGAGTATCCTGGAAGATGTTCGCAGATATTATTTTTCGGATAATCCTTAGGGTAGCATGATAAACGTTACGGAATTATATTAATGGTAATTCACTAATAATATCAGCCAGCAAATTAAAAATTTCACTGAATAAATGTTCGCAAAAAGGCGCAATTAACGGCATTAATGCCGCCATTAAAGAGATGCCGACAGTCAGAGTTAATGGAAATCCAATAACAAAAATGGATAATTGTGGGGCCATACGATTCAGTAAACCTAATGCCAGATTCAGGGTCAGCAACAGAGTAATGAGCGGTAACGCCAGCATCAGCCCGTTAAGGAAAATCAAACTCCCTGCTTTGGTGAGTGCCAGAAACGCATTGCTGTTCAACGGTTCGCTACCAATCGGCAGGGTGTGAAAGGTATCGACCAGCAGTGAAATCAACCATAAATGACCGTTAAATGTCAGGAACAGCAGTAATGCCAGCATATCCATGATGCGCGCTAAAACGGGCATATTGAGATGGCTGCCAGGATCGACAAATGTCGCAAATGACAGCCCCATTTGCAGACCGATAATTTCGCCAGCGGTTCGCACAGCGGCAAAGGCAAATTGCATGGTAAAACCAAGCGCAATGCCGATCAGGATCTGCTGCACGGCCAGCCACAGAGCAAAGAACGAAAAAACAGGAACATCGTTGGCAGGTAATGATGGGGCAATGGCGAATGTGATCATCATTGCCAGACCCAGTTTTACCCGTTTCGGCACGCTGCGTTCGCTCAGAATTGGCGCGGTAGAAATGAGCGCCAGCACGCGCAGTAACGGCCAGAAGTACAGGCTTAACCAGGAAAGCCATTGATCGCTTGTCACCTGCATCATTGTACGGGCTACCCGATGATATACGGCAGGTTAGTGAACAAGGTGCGGACGTAATCCAGCAACAGATTGAGCATCCACGGTCCGGCAATAATAATGGCGATAAATACGGCGATGATTTTCGGAATAAACGACAGCGTCATTTCGTTAATCTGCGTGGCTGCCTGCAAAATACTGATGATAAGGCCCGTGACCAGCGCCACCAGCAACAGCGGGGCTGCCAGTGCCAGCGCGACTTTCATCGCTTCAGTTCCCATCATCATGACCGATTCAGGTGTCATTTTGCCTCTCTAGCTGTAAAAGCTCTGCGCCAGCGAACCGACCAGCAATTGCCAGCCATCCACCAGTACAAACAGCATCAGTTTAAAGGGCAGAGCAATGGTGGCGGGGGGAACCATCATCATCCCCAATGCCATCAACACGCTGGCAATCACCAGGTCGATAATCAAAAAAGGGATGAAAATCGTGAAGCCTATCTGAAATGCGGTTTTCAACTCGCTGGTCACGTAGGCCGGGAGCAAAATGCGCATCGGCACAGCTTCAGGCCCCTGCAACGGGCCGGTATTCGCCAGTCTGGCAAACAACCCTAAATCTGCCTCGCGGGTCTGACGCAGCATAAACTCACGCAGCGGCTGCGCCCCTTTTTCCAGCGCCTCCTGCATTGAGATTTTCTCTTCGCTGAATGGCTGGTACGCATCGACATAAATTTTGTCGATCACTGGCGACATAATAAAAAAGGTCAAAAACAGTGCCAGCCCCAGCAATACCTGGTTAGGTGGCGCGGAGGGCGTTCCCAGCGCGTTACGCAATAAACCAAAAACAATAATGATGCGGGTGAAACTGGTCATCATCAGTAAAATCGCTGGAATGAACGTCAACGAGGTGATGAACACCAGCGTCTGCACCGGGAGCGACCAGCTTTGTCCACCGCCAGGTAGCGGCTGGCTGGTGATACCCGGCAGTTGCGCGAAGGCGAGGGGCGTAATCAGCCAGAGAAGGACCGGTGCGACAGAAAACAAACGACGCATCAGGATCTCCCGCCACGCTTAAGCAAATTTTTCATGACCGACTGAAAATCGGTCTGCGGTATCTCTTCCGTTGGTGCTGAAGGGGGAAGTTTATGCAGCAGATTGATTTGCCCTGCGGTAACGCCGAGCACCAGCCGTGCATCTTCCACATCGACCACCACGACCCGTTCACGCGCGCCCAGCGAAGCACTGGCGCTAATTTTCAGACCGTTAACGCCAGTGCGTTTAGGGGCAAATCCCAGCCGTTTTACCAGCCAGGCAGCAGCGAGGATCAGGGCAATAATGGCGATGAGTGCGCCGCTCACCTGCAGCAGTGGCTCAGCAGAAACCGGCGCGGAAGATTGCACAGTAGCATGGTTATTCATCACTAACGGCTCAGGCGGCGCATCCGCTCGGACGGGGTAATGATATCGGTGATCCGCACGCCATATTTATCGGCAACAACCACCACTTCGCCCTGGGCGATTAAATAACCGTTGATCAGAATATCCAGCGGTTCGCCCGCCAGACCGTCCAGCGCCACGACGGACCCTTGCGTCAGACGCAACAGCTCTTTGATGGTCATCCGCGTACGGCCCAGCTCGACGGTCAGCTTGACCGGAATATCCATAATCAGGTCGATATCCTGCAACGTTCCGCTGACATCACCACCGCCAAATTGCTGGAACACCGCATCGGTAGCGCTTTTTCCGCTGGTTGATTTTTGCTCGCTCAACGCTTCAGCCCACAGATCGTCCATTGCGCCGTTGTTGTCATCGGCCGGATTATTCATGTCACTCATTTGGGCTGTTCCTCGTTCAGAGAATTTAAAATCGGGTTAATCAAATGTTCTATCCGTAACGCATACTGACCGTTGAGAGTGCCGTACTGACTGGTCAGAACCGGGACGCCGTCAACATGGGCGATGATGCGATCGGGTTTTTCTATCGGCAGGACGTCGCCGGGTTTCAGTTTTAAAATCTGCGACAGGCGTAGCGAGATATCGGCAAAGTTGGCCACCAGTTCCAGCTGTGAATGCTGCACCTGGCGCACCAGGTTATCGCGCCAGTTCTGATCTTCATTACGCGAGTTTTCCAGCGGCGGGTTAACCAACAATTCCCGTAGCGGCTCGATCATGCTGAATGGCAGGCAGATATTAAATTCGCCGGTCAGGTTGCCAATCTCCACATGGAACGGCGTGTTAACCACAATGTCGTTCGGCGAGGTGGTGATATTGGTAAATTTCACCTGCATTTCCGAACGCACGTACTCAACTTCCAGCGGATTAATCGCCTTCCATGCGTCGCTATAGCCTTCAAGCGCCAGTTTCAACATGCGGTTGATGACGCGCTGTTCGGTATGGGTAAACTCGCGACCTTCCACTTTGGTCGGGAAGCGTCCATCGCCGCCAAACAGGTTATCCACGGCGATAAACACCAGGCTCGGCGAGAACACCACCAGCCCTGTGCCGCGCAGCGGTTTCAGGTGGATAAGGTTCAGATTGGTCGGCACCGGCAGGTTGCGGGCAAATTCATGGTACGGCTGAATGCGGATGGCCCCGACGGTAATGTCCGGGCTACGGCGCAGCAGGTTGAACAGCCCCATACGAAAATGGCGGGCAAAGCGCTCATTAATGATTTCCAGCGCCTGCAAACGTTCGCGCACAACCCGTCGTTGGGTATTCGGATCGTACGGACGAATGTCACTTTCGCCGCTAACACTGGCTGTCGGTTCGTCTTTGACTTCGCTGTCGCCATTCAACAGCGCATCAATTTCAGCTTGAGAAAGAATACTATCGCCCATGTCGTTATCGCAGAATAAAAGCGGTATACAGCACGTCGGTGACATCCTGTTTCGGTTGCCCGGCAACAAGCGGGGTGGAAAGTGTGGTTTTAATCTCGGCAATCAGGTTTTTCTTGCCTTCTTCTGTCGCCAGTACGGCAGCATCCTGACGCGAAAACAGTAACAGCAAGCGACTACGGACTTCCGGCAAATACTCACTCAGCCGCGAGCGGGTTGCTTCATCTTTCAGTCGCAGGGTTATGCCGATATAAAGCACGCGATCCGCATCGCCCAAATTGACCGTAAAGGTATCCAGAGCATAGAAGACCGGGGAGGGCACGACGCGTTGCTGCGCTTTGTCGTCAGCGGCAACCTGATGCGAATGCCAGTAGCTGTAACCTGCGCTGGCACAGGCCGCGAGGGTAATGAATACCAGAATCGGGATCCAAAGCGATCGCTTGCTTTTCTTGCTTATCGCGTAATCAGTCATGTGTTGCGGTCTTCCTGTGTCGCTACTGCTTATCGGCTAATTATCCTGCGTCTTGAGCGCAACAAAGCGGGGAAAAGACGCGGATTACGGTGCTACCTCTGACGTTAGGCGAAAATATCAACGCCGCTGTTACCTGTTACACGCCCTTGTAAAGAGACGGGAACCGGAAGCGTATCGTCGTCTTCCCCCGCCAGAGGTTCATGGTTTGCTGTGCGTTGGCTTTGCTGTTGCTGGGAAGCGGCCTGCTGCTGACCACTAAAGCTTTCGCCACTGATGTTGCTTTGCCCTAACTGAATGCCACTTTCGGCCAGCTGCGTACGCAGTACCGGCAGCGCTGCTTCCAGGGCGGCGCGTACGTGCTGATGCGGTGAAATCATCTGGATCTGCGCCTGGTTATCATCCACTTTGAGGGAAATTTGCACTTCACCTAAATCCTGTGGGTGCAGACGCAACTCTGCACTTTGTTGCCCCTGGCGGGTGAACAGCGAAATATGCTGGCTTAATGATTGTTGCCATTCGTGAGAACCCAGCGGTGCACTCAAAACAGGCGCGGCGACGGTGGGCAGTGGCTGTGTCTGGTGTGGAGTGATTAGCGGGCTGGCGTCAGCGGTCACCGGCGAAGGCGTGCTGATGACTTCCGCTTTACTCTGGGCTTCTGCTACCAGCGGTGTTAATGGCTGAGCTGGTGTGCCGGGGGCGTCATCAGGCTGTGCTGTAGTGAGTTGCGCAGAAGTCAGTTTTGTGAAGAGCGTTGGTTTCTCTGCCGGTAACACGGTTGACGGTGCATCAGTCACTTTGGGCGTATTGTCAAAACCCGGCAACATCGCAAAAAGGGCGCTCAGACTTGCGGTGACGTCTTCATTAAGGTCATCCGCTTTTTCGTCTTTTGTCGTATTTTTGTCAGCCACCGCAGCCAACGTCATCGTCTGAGCGGTGGTTAACGGTGTTAATGTGGATTGTTCGTCGTTGATGACAGGCGGTGTTTCATCCACAGGGATCAGTAAATCTGCTTGTTGCGCGTCTGAAAGAATATCGCTGACCAGCGGCTCGCCTTTTGCCGTGGGCTTATCTGTTGCCACCAGCAACTGGGGGGCCGCTTTGTCGGTTGTTGTCTCGCCTGCTAATGCTTCGCTCAACAACGCGAGAAAATCTTGTGCAGCATCGCTGGCTTTGCCGCCAGGCAATGTGGTGGTGTCAACGTCGGCGGTAATCAAGGGCGCTAAGCGAATCATTCAGGTTTCCTCATGGCGGCGCGCTGGGCGAACTCATCCATCTTTTTCTGATCGAGGCGGTTTTCTGCAAGCAGTGCCGCCGTGGATTGCCGTTCCTGCAGTGTCTGCCAGGCCTGCAAACGTTGTTTCTTTTCTCGCCAGCTGTTCAGGGCAATGTCAACTTTCTGCGTCCACTGATTAAGTTGCTGGCGATGCTGAGTAATGGCTTTTTCCAGCGTCTGGATAAACTGCTGATAGTTGATCCAGCGGTTGCTGGTCATCCCGGCACTCATATCGCTATTGAGGTTATTGCGATATTCATTCTGATAATCGATCAGCATTTTGAGCTGTTCTTCCGCCTGCTGACATCCGCGACGCATTTCACCCAGCAGGCGAGCGGCATCCTCTACCTCTTTTTCTGCCAGATCTTTCAGGGTCGCCAGCGCACCATGTTCCGCCATCTGCCGTTATCTCCTGGGTTATGACACTGTCGGGAAAATACGCTCCAGCCCCTGGAGAGACGCTTCCCAGTCCGCGCGTTCAAAAATGCCTTGTTGCAAATAGCCCTCCAGCTGCGGCCACAGGGCGATGGCTTTGTCGAGCATCGGATCGCTGCCTTTGGCATACGCGCCGACGCTAACCAGATCGCGGTTACGCTGAAAACTCGACAACAGCTGTTTGAAGGTGCGCACTCGCGCGTAATGTTGCTCACTGATCAACGCCGTCATTGCGCGACTGATCGACGCTTCAATATCGATAGCCGGATAGTGCCCGGCTTCCGCCAGTCGGCGAGACAGCACAATGTGACCGTCGAGGATTGCCCGCGCGGAGTCAGCAATGGGGTCCTGCTGGTCATCGCCTTCGGTGAGCACGGTATAAAACGCGGTAATCGAGCCGCCGCCGCTAATGCCATTTCCGGCACGCTCGACCAGTGCCGGTAATTTGGCAAACACCGACGGTGGATAACCTTTAGTGGCAGGTGGTTCGCCAATCGCCAGCGCAATTTCACGCTGGGCCATCGCGTAGCGGGTGAGGGAGTCCATAATCAGCAACACATGCTGACCACGATCGCGAAAATCTTCGGCAATGCGCGTGGCATAGGCGGCACCCTGCATTCGCAGGAGCGGAGAAACATCCGCCGGAGCGGCAATCACCACGGAGCGTGCACGTCCTTCGGCACCGAGGATATTCTCAATAAAATCTTTTACTTCGCGCCCTCGTTCACCAATCAAACCCACGACAATGACATCGGCGCGGGTGTAACGGGCCATCATCCCCAGCAGCACACTTTTCCCAACGCCGGACCCGGCAAACAGCCCCATACGCTGCCCGCGTCCGACGGTAAGCAGGGCATTGATTGGGCGCACGCCGGTGTCCAGCACATGTTCAATCGGTGTACGTTGCAACGGGTTAAATGGCGGGGTAATCAGCGCACCGGTTTCCGTCGTATCGGGGAAGGGCAGGCCATCGAGCGGTTTACCGCTACCGTCCAGAACACGACCTAATAACGCCGGACCGAGCGGCAACTGCTTGCCGCTTTGCAGCCCTTCTGCCGAAATGTTTTTGGCATATACACGCGCGCCGGGCAGGACACCTTCCACTTCCTCCAGCGGCATTAAAAACAGCCGTTGACCGTTAAAGCCAACGACTTCGCTTTCTACTTCGTGCGTTTCGCTGCCGTTCTGGCGCTCAATGACACAGGTTGCGCCGAGCGGCAATTGTAATCCGGTGGCTTCCAGCACCAGCCCGGTAGCGCGGGTTAATCGCCCGTAGCGACGTACCGCAGGCAACTGCGCCATTTTGGCTTCAAAGTTATCCAGCGTGGTTAGCCAGCGAGTCAGGCGCGTGGTCATTACACCACTCCTGGTGCTGCCAGACGGCAGAGTTCTTGCCAGCGGGTGGCGACACTGGCGTCGAGATCGCCTTCATCGGCGGAGACTTTACAGCCGCCAGGATGGAGGGTGGGATCGCCCCGCAAGCGCCAGCCATGCAAACTTAAAGTTGCGCCGAGCATATCATCCACACGTTGCAGATCATCCGGGTGTACGCGCAGCTGTGGTTTCCCGCTGAATAACGGTTCTTGCTGCAACAACTGTTGGATCTGTTTGATCAGTGCCGAGTTATCCACCGTTGGCGTCTGACCTATGACCTGACGTGCTGCCTCCAGCGCCATCTGCATCAGGCGCGAAGCTATCACACTATCAAGCGCATCAAGGGTAGTTTGAAATTCGCTGACCAGTTGCTGCATCCGGGCATGAATTGGCGCTTGTTGAGCCTTCGCCTCTGCCAGACCTTGCTCCAGCCCCTGGGCCAGTCCTTCCTGATAGCCCTGTTCGTGACCTTGCTGGCGACCTTCGGCAATCCCCGCCTGATAACCCTGCTCGTGGGCCTGCATTTGCAGTTGCGCCAGTTGCTGCTCAAGGCTGGGTTCGACCTCTTCAATAATGGTTTCTTCCGACTCGGCCATTGGCACAAACTCTGCCGGTGGTGGCGCGAGATCGTCTGGCGTCCAGGTTTTCCACGGCAGATTATCAGACATAGGTATCCTCGCCGCTGCCAATCACCATCTCGCCAGTTTCGGCAAGACGGCGCACAATCAGCAGAATCGCTTTCTGTTCGTTTTCGACCTGCGACAGACGCACCGGACCACGGTTGGCGAGATCGTCGCGCAGAATATCGGCGGCACGCTGCGACATATTGCGCAGGAATTTCTCGCGCAGTGGCTGCTCGGCCCCTTTCAGCGCGATCAACAGCGATTCGGAATCCACTTCCTGCAACAGACGCTGAATGCTGCGATCATCGACATCCACCAGATTCTCGAACAGGAACATCTCGTCGATGATTTTCTGCGCCAGCTCGCCGTCGAATTCACGCACGGCGGTAATAACGGCTTCTTCCTGCTGCGTTTTCATCAGGTTGATAATTTCGGCTGCCGTTCTCACGCCGCCCATTTTGCTGCGCTTGAGATTCTGACCGTCGAGCAAGCCATTCAGTACTTCGGTCAGTTCCGCCAGCGCGGCTGGCTGCACGCCGCCAAAGGTGGCGATACGCAACATCACGTCGTGGCGCAGACGTTCATCGAACAACGCCAGAATATCGGCGGCCTGGGCGCGCTTCAGATGCACCAGAATGGTGGCGATAATTTGCGGATGCTCATCGCGAATCAGATCGGCGGCGCTCTGCGGCTCCATAAAGTTGAGCGTTTCAATACCGCTGGCGGTATCGCGGGTTTCGAGAATATCTTCCAGCAGGCTGGCGGCACGTTCTTCACCCAGAGCTTTGACCAATACCGAACGCAGATAATCGTTGGCGTTGATATTCAGTGCGGCAAACTGTTCAGCTTCTTGCTCAAACTCCGCCAGCACATCGGTTAGCTGCTTGTTGGAGATCTGCGTGACGTTCGCCATTGCAGCGCTCAGGGTTTGCACTTCGCGCTGGGAGAGGTGCTTGAACACCTCTGCCGCCCGGTCTTCGCCAATGGTCATCAGCAGGATGACGCTTTTATCGGTGCCTGTCAGGTTACTCATGATCGTTATTTATCCACTGGCGAATGACCAGCGCCACCACGCGCGGATCGTTATCAGACATTTCACGGATACGCTGGCTCATGACTTCTGCCCCCAGTCGTTGGTTAGCGCGCCGTTGTTGGAGTTGTTCGTCTTTGCTCAGACGGACTTCCACCGCATCTTCCACTTCCTCGCGGGCCTGTGCCTGTTGCTGCACAGTCTTCACCGCCTCGGCGCGACGTGTTAGCTGCGGGCGTACCGCTTTCCGCCACAGCAACCACGCCACCAGCAGTACCAGCAACCAGCGACCGGCAGCCAGCAACTGATCGATAAACGCTTGCTGTTGCCAGAACGGCAGTGCTCCGCCGCTTTCGTCACTGCTATTGAACGGCGAGTTAACAACATTGAGCGAATCACCGCGTTTTTCAGAAAAGCCCATCGCCTCGCGGGTCAGAGCTTCAATTTGCTTCATCTGTTCGTTGCTGAGAGGCAATGGTTTACCGTCTGGCAAGGTTTTGTAATTCACCACTACCGCGACTGACAGACGTTGCACATCGCCCACGTTCATTTTGGTATGACGAATGGTGCGATCGACTTCGTAGTTACTGGTTTCATTCCGCTGTGTGCTACGCGGCCCACTATTGCTGGTGGTGCTCGCCTGCTGCTGGCGGTTATTTTGATTTGCCGGAGGCGTGCTGATTGGCGCGTTATTCGCAGGTGCCGGTTGATTCGACAACGCCCCCGGTACGCCGCCCGGATAACCGGAACCGCTTTGCTCGCTCTCATTAAGCTGGCGTGAACGAAGCGCCGCGTGAGATTCATCACCGTTAGGGCGATACTGTTCTTCCGTTTGTTCTTTACTGGCGAAGTCCAGTTGCGCCGTGACCTGGGCGTGAATATTACCGTTACCAACAATAGGCGACAGGATCGCTTCAATACGCCGCTGAATACGGCCTTCGACATCGCTGGCATATTTCAACTGAGCGTCATTAAGATCGCGCCCGCTGGTGTTGGACTGGGTTAACAGATGTCCGCCCTGATCCACCAGCGTGACGTTTCCCGGCGGCAGACCAGCCACCGCGCTGGAAACCAGATGTACAATGGCGCTAATTTGCCCTTCATCGAGTGCGCGGCCGGGTAACAGATTTACCGTCACCGATGCAGAAGGGGATTTTTGTTCACGGACGAATAAAGACGGTTTCGGCATTGCCAGATGTACGCGCGCCCCTTTTACCGGGCCGATAGTTTCGATGGTACGAGAAAGCTCGCCTTCCAGCGCCCGCTGATAATTCACCTGTTCGCTGAACTGGCTGATACCAAACTTTTCCTGATCGAGCAGTTCGAAACCGACCGCGCCGCCTTTTGGCAAACCTTGTTGCGCCAGGCGCAGGCGCAGTTCGTGAACTTTATCTGCCGGAACTTCAATAGCGCCGCTGGCTTCGCTGAAGCGGTAAGGAATATTCATTTGCGTCAGTTGGCTGACAATTGCGCCACCATCCTGATCGGAAAGATTGCTGAATAATGTGCGGTAGTCGGGGGCTTTCGCCCACAGGATCAGTGCGACCATGACCGCCACTGCTGCGGAACCGGCAACAATCAATGGAATTTTCGGATTCGCACGCAGGCGATTAAGCCACTCAAGAGATTTTGTCTGGGCTGCAGTCGCATTCATCGCGCACCTCGTGGCTGATTATGGACGGCGTTATTGGCAAAGTGGAACAAGACTCACTCCCGGGTCAGCAAACTCGAAAAATTGACGCTCCCATTATTTGTGCTTTCGTTTTTTTCTATCCGCCAATAAACCCGTTTTTTTGTTGCTATTTAGCGCCTTTGTCTTATTGACTTACTGGTAGGCTTTGTTACCAGAAATTATCCGGGAGACGAAAATGTCAGCGATACAGGGGATTGAAGGGGTTATCAGCCAGTTACAGGCTACGGCGATGAGTGCGCGTGCGCAGGAATCACTGCCGCAACCGACCATTAGTTTTGCCGGGCAGCTGCACGCCGCGCTCGATCGCATAAGCGATACACAAACAGTCGCCCGCACGCAGGCAGAAAAATTCACCCTCGGTGAACCCGGCGTGGCGCTAAACGATGTGATGACCGATATGCAAAAAGCCTCAGTTTCTATGCAAATGGGGATTCAGGTGCGTAATAAGCTGGTGGCGGCGTATCAGGAAGTGATGTCCATGCAGGTGTAGGTTGTGTAACCTGTTGACTATGCTTGTTTAATTATATCCGATCCCACAGCGTGGGGCATGGATGGGGCAAACTCACTCAATTTCTGGTTTAAAATGGATACCTGATCCTGGTTGTTTTCTGCCATCCACGATCCGTAAACGCGATAACATGTTTTGTCTTCGCTTTGCTCCCAGGAAGAGTGAACTCATTCGTTAGCCTGGGGTTCCTTCTGATCATTATTGTTCCTGCCTTTATCTCTTGCCACGCCAGAGCCCCCTGGATACACATACACCAGGATGAAAACGGTGAGTTGTGTTCAAACTGTAGTACAATTCTCTCCAGTATGAACAGGAAAGAATATGCTATGAACCCTTATATTTATCTTGGTGGCGCAATACTTGCAGAGGTCATTGGTACAACCTTAATGAAGTTTTCAGAGGGGTTTACACGGTTATGGCCCTCTGTTGGCACAATTATTTGCTATTGTGCATCATTCTGGTTATTAGCTCAGACGCTGGCTTATATACCTACAGGGATTGCTTATGCTATCTGGTCAGGAGTCGGTATCGTTCTGATTAGTTTGCTTTCCTGGGGATTTTTTGGTCAACGACTGGACCTGCCAGCTATCATAGGCATGATGTTGATTTGTGCCGGTGTGTTAGTCATTAACTTGTTGTCACGAAGTGCACCGCATTAAAAAATAATTATCCTTGAGATAACAGGAATCTGATTTGTGCATATTATGGCTAATGTTCGGGGCACCTTTATAATTATGATTGCATTTGCGCGATCATTGCGCCTTTATGCATAATGAGATCAAGGCACATCAAATAAAATAACGATAGGTCACAACAATGAGGTTTTTATGAAAAAACTTATCGTTTCAAGTGTATTGGCATTCATAACATTTTCTGCGCAGGCCGCAGCATTTCAGGTCACTAGTAATGAAATAAAAACAGGAGAGCAACTTACAACGTCTCATGTATTTTCTGGATTTGGGTGTGAAGGGGGTAATACATCGCCCTCATTAACCTGGTCTGGTGCTCCTGAAGGCACCAAAAGCTTTGCCGTAACTGTGTATGATCCAGATGCTCCTACAGGCAGTGGATGGTGGCACTGGACTGTTGCTAATATTCCAGCAACTGTAACATATTTGCCCACTGATGCAGGAAGACGTGATGGTACAAAACTTCCGACTGGTGCTGTTCAAGGCCGAAATGATTTTGGTTATGCAGGATTTGGTGGAGCATGTCCTCCCAAAGGAGATAAACCCCATCATTACCAGTTTAAAGTATGGGCTCTAAAAACTGATAAGATTCCTGTGGATTCTAATTCCAGCGGAGCGTTAGTTGGTTATATGCTTAATGCCAATAAAATTGCAACCGCTGAGATAACACCAGTTTATGAGATAAAGTAGGGTAAGAGTATGCTGGCAAAAGATAAGTCTAACCTAAAGATTGAAGAAATACGGATGCATAAACATCATGAGATTCACAGGGTTAAGCCTCTTATGCCAGCTTTATGTCGTATCCGTCAGGGAAAAAAAGTTATCAATTGGGAGACGCATAGTCTAACTGTTGATAATAATCAGATAATATTATTTCCCTGTGGATATGAATTTTATATTGCGAATTATCCAGAAGCAGGTCTTTATCTTGCAGAAATGCTTTATTATCCCATTGATCTAATTGAAAAGTTTCAAAAATTTTATGCGATAACTGATCAAATTCGTAACACGACAGGTTTCTGCTTACCTCAGAACCCCGAGTTAATATATTGTTGGGAGCAACTAAAAACATCTATTTTCCGAGGCTTCTCAACGCAAATTCAGGAACACTTAGCAATGGGCGTTCTACTTTCATTAGGAGCACATCATGTTAATTGTTTACTTTTATCAGATAGTAAACAATCATTAATAAGTCGTTGTTATAACCTAATGCTATCCGAACCTGGAACAAAATGGACAGCAAACAAGGTAGCGAGATATCTCTACATTTCTGTTTCCACATTGCATCGCCGTCTGGCAAGCGAGGGAATAAGTTTTCAAAGTATATTGGACGACGTGAGGTTAAATAATGCGTTGTCTGCTATACAAACGACAGTAAAACCCATCAGCGAGATTGCCAGGGAAAATGGTTACAAGTGTCCTTCTCGTTTTACTGAAAGGTTCCATAATCGTTTTAAGATAACACCAAGAGAGCTAAGAAAAGCGTCCAGAGAGTAAAAGTATTTTATGAAGGAGCAACAGCATCGATTTTTATTTTGGAAAATAAATACGGCATACTCAACCTATTGGAGCCTGAACAATCCGGTGACTTCTGCGCTAATCGGGGTCGTTTATAAGCACATATAATTGATACTATCTTCCTTCATCACAATTTCAGAAATGCACGTGTGATTTTTTTGCATCCGGCGTTTGGACTATGTGGAGTTCAAGAGTGGGAAAGTTACAAGAGGTTGAGGGGATAATTAAAGGGATGCTTATGACATTAGATATCCGGTTAGGTACGGATATCGTTGTTATTAAATCTAATTGATACGTTAATTGTTCACTGAGTATTATTAAAAATGGGGCGTTGAAACGCCCCAGAAAATAAAGGGTAATATATAACAGAAGGTTTATATAGTCAGAAGCAAGATAGTGCTTCTAAGGAAAGTGGCTTGAGGGGGCCACTTATATGTTGGGGAGGCAAAGCCTCCCACAACATATCTTTGAGTAATCAGATTAGAACTGGTAAACCAATCCTACAGCAACGATATCATCGGTAGCAACGCCAGATGCTTTCGTGAAATCGCTCTTATCAATCAGGTTGATTTTGTAATCAACAAAAGTGGACATATTTTTGTTGAAGTAATAGGTTGCACCTACATCAATATATTCAACCAGGTCCTGATCACCCCACGCACCCAAGTCTTTTCCTTTAGATTGCAGGTAAGCAACGGACGGACGCAGACCGAAGTCGAACTGATATTGTGCAACTACTTCGAAGTTTTGTGCTTTGTTGGCAATATGGTTATTACCAAAAACAGTCATGTTCTGGGTTTCAGAATAGGTGGTAGCCAGATAGATGTTGTTCGCATCATATTTCAGACCAGCTGCCCATACTTCAGCATTTTGACCAGATGCATTCAGGCTGTTGTTACCGTAGATAACCTGATCATTAGTGCGGTCAGATTTAGCATAGGTTGCACCTACACCGAATCCTTCATACTCATAAGTAGTGGAGAAACCGAAACCATCACCGTTAGCTTCAGTTACGTCAGTGCGGTCATTTTTACCCTGATACTGAGCAGCAAAGTTCAGACCATCAACCAGACCAAAGAAGTCGTTGTTACGATAGGTTGCAACACCTGTGGTGCGACCAGTCATGAACACATCTGTTTGGGTCCAGGTATCGCCACCGAATTCTGGCAGAACGTCGGTCCATGCACCGATATCGTATGCTACACCGTAGTTACGGCCATAATCGATGGAGCCGTAGTCACCGAATTTCAGGCCAGCGAAGGCAAGACGGGTTTTATCTTTGGAAGAACCTTGAGATTCAGCACGGTTGCCTTTGAATTCATATTCCCACTGACCGAAACCAGTCAGTTGATCGTTGATTTGAGTTTCGCCTTTGAAGCCCAGACGAACATAAGTTGTGTCGCCATCATCTGCATCGTTAGAAGAGAAGTAGTGCTTAGCATTAACTTTTCCGTACAGATCCAGCTTGTTACTGTCTTTATTGTAAATCTCTGCTGCCTGAGCAGACATCGCCATCAGTACTGATGCAGCTACAGCAGAAATTGCCACTGTTAATTTTTTCATCGTGAGCCCTTTTATTTGAACTATTATTTAAAAATGATGTCACTGCACTACAAATATTCATCTAATCAATGAGATTATTTCAAGATGTAAGTTTTAGTTTCTCATTTAAATTGTGAAGTAGATCCCTATTTTTATCTGAACTGTTTCTATTGCACACAATGCATGACTATTTTGTGAACGAATATAAATTTGGTAGTCAAATTATATTAAAGGTTGTTATTTATGTTTGACTCATAATTTATTTTTTTAATTTAAATAGCCTAAAAATAACCATGGAAATTATTTGCATGATATTTGTTTAGATTTATTAATGTAATTGAGGTGGTTTTATTTAATACGCAATATAGCGCCGCTTGATATTAGTTCTATTTTTTTTTGCGTAAGATAGATGAGACAAACTGAGACGCATAATGGTTTGCAAGGCTCTAATACTTTGATGTTGAGGATGTGATGGGGCATGTACGGGGCATAGTACAATGATGTCCATCCAGGTGTAGATAATCTCCAGGCTTATCAAACAGGTTGAATTAACTCCGCGCCCTGGTTTTTAACATTACCCACCGCGCACGATACCGGGTGCCAGGTGAACTGGTTTGCTGGAACACAGCCACTGGCAGCAATTTCAGAGGCTTCTTTACCGCTAATCTCTTGCCGCATCCATTCCCGTGCAGCTTCTGGCGACAGTACCAGCGGGCGGCGGTCATGAATATCTACCAGACCCTGGTCTGCTGCTGCAGTGACAATTAAAAATCCTTCGGCTTCGTCACCGCGCTCAAACGGTGTGCTACCTATCGCGGCTATAAAAACAGGTTGTCCATCTGCGCGATAGATAAAATAAGGCTGTTTTTTGTCGCCTTCTTTTTTCCACTCAAACCAGCCATCGGCAAAGCAGATTGCCCGACCATGTTGCCAGAGCGGTTTAAACATGCGACTGGTTGCGGCAGTTTCTACGCGGGCGTTAATCAGCGGCGGTTTATCCCACCCTCCGGGAGCATATCCCCAGAAAACCGGATCCAGATGAAGGTGTTCATCACGTTCACTGAGCAGAAGGACTTTGGTTCCCGGCGCGACGTTGTATCTGCCAATAGGTTCGGGATCGTAGGGAATATCGCGTTCAATATCTTCCGCGAGAAGCGCAAGGTAATCTTCACGCGTTTGGGATTGAGCAAAGCGTCCACACATAGAAACCTCCTGAGGTCACACTGAAAAGAATAGGAGAGGGGGCGGGTAAAATCTATGTGATAGAGAGGTAATGATGTTCCCGCTGTGGGCCACAGCGGGAATGAGGGATTACTTCTGAATTAAATAACGAATGGTCGGCCCGTCTTGCTGAATATCCAGCACCGTATAGCCGTGATTACGCGCATCCAGTGGAATATTATTGATCGACTGCGGACAGTCGCTCACCACTTCCAGGATCTCCCCTTTTTTTAACTGCGGCATCGCCTCAAGGGTTGCGACTGCCGGATAAGGGCAGGGTTCACCCACCATATCAAGACGGTAATCAGGAACGATATTTTTCATGCGATCTCCTTAGCAATCTGCGGTGCCGCACGGCGGAAGAAGCGTTTTTCCCAGCCGATAATCAACATTAGAGCTGCAAACAACAGCAAATATGTCACCAGCAGGCCGCCCATCGGGCCAAAGGTTTTCAGGAGGTTGATTTTGTCCCAGTCGGTGGCCAGCGCCGGAGCGAAATCATCCCAGTAATACGCCAGAATCGTTGAGCCGATCACGTTGCCCAGACCGACCCACCAGTAGTGCACCTGGCCTTCTACCGCGCGGTACATCCAGCCGGTTTCGCAGCCGCCTGCCAGCACGATGCCAAAACCAAACAGTAAACCACCAATTACCGCGTTTGGTCCCGCCCACATGATTTTGGGTTCAACGCCTAACTGTACGTAACTGAAGATCCCGATGGCACTTACCGCCATACCGATAATGATTGCTTTCGCCATATGGGTACGTCCGGTGATCCACATATCGCGGAACGCCGAAGTAAAGCAGATTTGCGCACGTTCAATCAGTAAACCAAAGCCGACGCCAAACAGCATTGCCAGCCCCAGTTTGGGCTGGTTCATCGCCGTCAGCAGCGCCCAGCCCAGCATGCCGAAAAAGACCAGCATCCCGAGACGAAAACGACGCCGCGCCTGATCCGGTTTTTGCGTCAACGGTGAGGCAGCAGAAACTTTCTGCATTTTCACGGGAATACGGAAGATGGGCAGCAGGGTAAAGCGCGCGCCAAACCATGAACCAATGGCAGTGGCGATGGCAAAGAACCAGGCGTGCAGCGAGAACTGTGGAATTCCGGTAAAGAACGCCGCCAGGTTACAGCCCATTGCCAGACGTGCGCCAAAACCGGCGATAATACCGCCAATGATGGCCTGCATAATGCGGATACGGCTGCGCGGCATGCGCAGTTTGACATTGTTGGCCCACAGCGCTGCGGCAAAACAGCCGCCAAACATACCGAGGATCATCATTCCGTCGATGCGGGTTAATGGCGATCCTTCCAGATGGATAATTTTAAAATAACCCCACTCTTCAGCATGGACGCCAAACAGCTGCAAAAGCTGACCGCCCCAACGGGTAAATTCACCCGTGACTGCCCAAAATGTGCCAGTGATGCCAAAATAGTAAGTGGAGAGAATACCCGCCGCGATGACCGCAGGGATGGGTGCCCAGAATTTAATCAACCAGGCGTGTTTGAATTGCTGCCATGACATGAATGTAGCCTCTGAACTCAGAAGGTTTGAAACAAGAGTCGCGAATCATACACCATGCAAATTTATTTTCGGGGTAATAATTCACAAAAATAATGGTTAGATCAAATTTCTCTCTGAGCCTGGAAAGGCTGGCGACATCAGGGCTTTAATGCCACAATCCTCTTTTCTTCTCATGCAGGACGAATGATGAAAAAACTCGCAATTGCAGGTGCGCTCATGTTGCTGGCGGGCTGTGCCGAAGTCGAAAACTATAACAATGTCGTGAAAACCCCCGCGCCGGACTGGCTGACGGGTTACTGGCAGACCAAAGGGCCGCAACGTGCGTTGGTCAGTCCGGAAGCGATAGGCAGCCTCATTGTCACTAAAGAGGGCGATACCCTCGATTGCCGTCAGTGGCAGCGGGTGATTGCCGTGCCGGGTAAGTTGACATTGATGTCTGATGATCTCACTAACGTTACCGTAAAACGTGAGCTGTACGAGGTTGAGCGTGACGGTAACACCATTGAGTACGATGGTATGACGATGGAGCGTGTGGATCGCCCGACGGCAGAGTGTGCCGCCGCGCTGGATAAAGCGCCGTTACCGACGCCACTGCCGTAATGAAATCTCCCCGGCTTGCCGCCGGGGATGAATTTAAATCACCTCTTCGATAACCCACACGCTGACGCTGCCGCCGTTGCAAAAGAAGGTTGCTTCGCCGTTTTCGTCGGTCACTACGCTCTCTTGCCGGTTCCCCAGAAAATCACGCCAGGTTTTATTGCCGTAATTCTCTCCCAGATGAATGGTTTTTTCGCCATCATCTCCGTTCGACATGACCACCACGCAGCCGGGATATTCGTCGGTGCCACTGCGGCTAAAGGCAATGCAGTTCGGATGGTCGAAAAATAACGTCTGTACACCGTGGGCGAAACGCTGACGGGCGAGAATTAACTCATCAAGCTGTTCGATTATTGGCATATCTATCGGATAGGTTTGCCCGTCACCACCGACATCTTCATAATGTGCACCGTAGAGGTCCGGATAGAACACCGAAGGAACGCCATTTTCCCGCAACAAAATTAAGGCATACGCCAGCGGTTTAAACCACGGTTCGACGGGGGCTTCGAGGGCTTGCAACGGTTGGGTGTCGTGGTTGGCAACGAGGGTTACGGCGTGAAAAGGATCGGCTTCCACCAGCGTCCCAGTGAAGATCTGCGTCATGTCGTAGTCGCGACCCATGCGCGATGCTTCATGGAATTTCATCTGCAGCGGCGCATCAAACAGCATGGTTTTGCCTTCCACCTGATCAATATACGTTTGCAGTTTATCGACTTCATGCGACCAGTATTCAGCCACAATAAACAGCGGCTTTGGCGCAACTTCCTGTACGTGTTCGATCCACTCTTTATAAAACCATGCCGGAATATGTTTGACCGCATCAAGACGAAAGCCGTCGCATTGCGTTTGTTCCATCACCCAGCGCGCCCAGTATTTAATCTCTTCCGTCACGGCATGATTGCGAAAATCGATATTCTCACCCATCAGATAATCGAAATTACCGAGTTCATCATCAACCTGATCGTTCCAGCCTTCTCCGGTATAGTCGTTAACAATTTTAAAAATGCCATCTTCATCAGGGTGTTCGATATGGTCGATACCGCTAAAACATTTGAAATCCCAGATAAACTGCGAGTATTGCCCGGCACGAGCGGGGAAGGTGTAACGCGTCCAGCCTTCACACTCAATGATTTCTTCGTCAATTTGCGTACGGTCATCAGCATTTACACGCTGCACGCGAATAGCTTCTTTTTCATCCGCGCCCATTTTGTGGTTGACTACCACGTCCAGCAGCACCGCAATGTCATTACGTTTCAGGGCGTCAATGGCGGCCAGCAGTTGTGCTTTATCACCATATTTAGTAGGGATGCTGCCTTTCTGATCAAACTCACCTAAATCAAATAAATCATAGGAGTCGTAGCCGACCGAATAGCCGCCCGATGCGCCTTTATAGGCGGGCGGCAACCAGACCATATTGATACCAATATCATTAAAACCGTCTGCGCGCTCGGCCAGTTCAGGCCAGAGCTTACCGCCTTCCGGGTAATACCAGTGAAAACATTGTAACAGAGTGGGATTACGCATTCTTCGACTCCATTCAAGGGGAATATTAGAAGCGTAGCCGTAATCGGATTATTCGCGAGCCATCGGCTCATTAAGATTCAAAAGAGGTTATCCTGCGGAGCCAGCACAAAGCCGCCCTGATCGCCATAGGCACTTAACACCGATTTTTGCACCGATGACTGACCGACCAGTTTCGCCAGTTCATCCATCCGAATCTGTAATAACTGCTTTACCTTGCTTTCGTTGTCGAGAATCAGGAGCAGCATCGGGCGGAGCTGCTCCTGCATCGTGGTGGATGGGTCAATCTCTTCAGTCAGATGTGCAATCTCCTGCACCGCATTCACATACGCCATTTCGCTGGCGATGAGTTCGTCCCATTGTTCTTCTGTCGCCAGGCGTAACATGAGCTGGCTTTTTTCGACGAGTTGTTGCCAGGCGAAATACAAATGCGGTGCATTGTTCATCAGACTGGGTCCTGAATCAAAGAAGGGGAGAGTAAAGACGCTTTCCAGGCATCGGCAATATTACGCATTAATGCTTCCACCTCTTCGACTGCGGAGACATCGTTGCGTAAATTGGCTTGCAGCAAACGCCTGACCATATAGCTATAAAGAGCAATTAAGTTTTGGGTTAATTCGTCTTTGCTCTCTTCATCAAGACTCACCCGCAGTCCGTTCTCAATGATGTTGATCGCTTTTGACAAAGAGACACCTTTGCCTTGCTGATTGTTGTCCTGCATAAACAGGCGCGCTCTAACCAGTGCGCTCAGCACTCCATCAAATAGCATGGTGACCAACTGCTGTTGGCTGGCGCTCATTACGGCGCTTTCGACGCCAATTTGTGCATAGGCCTGGGTGCCTTTTGCCGCGTACATAGTCTCTCCTGAAGATTATTTCGAGTTGCTATTTGAGGTGTCGAACTGCTGTGTCAGATAGCTACTAGTGGAGTTCAGCGAGTTCATTAACACATCTAATTGGGTGAACTGGGCTTTATAGCGCGTCATTAAGGTATCGATACGTTCACTGGCTGCGTTGTACTGGTCGGTCAAATTATTCAGCGTTTTGCTGACGCCATCTTTTGCTGCCTGGATTATCCCGGTGGAAGAGAGCCAACTGGTCAGGTTGCTACTAATGCCGGTGGTTACCCCAGTACTTTTGCCGTCACCTATAAACATTTCACCGATACCAGCGGCATCATTTTTTAGCGCCGTTTGCAATTTGTCAGTCGCGATTTCCAGCTTGCCGGTACTGGCATCGCTGGTAATGCCAATCTGTGCCAGCGTTTTATAGTTTGAACTGCTGTGAGTATTGGCGAGCAAGGTTTTAAGCTGAGTCTGGATGGTACGCAGTGTGGAGTCACCGAGTAATGCGCCATTACTGGAGTCCTGACTTTCAGCTCCGGCATCGACAGCGGTGTATTTGGTTAAGCTGCTGAATGTATCCTGCAATGTGTTATAGGCATCCACCCACGCTTTAACCGCATTTTCAGCTTTGGATGTGTCTTTACTGATGGTCAGTGTCTGATTACCGGTGGTGACGTCATTCAGGTTGAGGGTGATATCTTCCAGTGAGTCGCTGATAGTGTTACTGCTGTTTTCAATCTCAACGTTATTGACTGTCAGTTTGGCGTTTTGCGCGGTGACGCTTTCAATCATGCCATTGCTGCTATCACCCGGCGTTCCGTTGTAACCCATAAAACTTTCCAGGGCGCTGTCGCCGCTGACGCTAAGTTTCATAGCGTTATCGCTGCCCGTATCGTTAGCGGTGATGGACAGACGATATTCGCCGTTTCCCACATTGATGATACTGGCGCTGACACCAGCTTTGGCGTTGTTAATGGCATCGCGAATGCCGGAAAGTGACGAGTTACCCGCGCTGATATCAATCGTGACAGGATCTTTACCGCCGCCTTGTTGGATGGTCAGTACGCTATCGCTGGTGGCGATGGCGGCTTTACTGTCTTTTTGACTATTTTTTGTTGTCAGCGTCTGTGCCTGCGCCAGTTGGCTAACGCTAATGGTGTATTTCCCAGCAATCGCGCTGCCCGTGGTGGTGGCGCTGAAAGCCGATGAACTGCTGGTGGTTGAGGTGGCGGTAAATAAATCGGCTTTATTCAGTGCTGTGTTGGCTGTCTGGAAACTCTCTAGTGCACTTTTCAGCGTCCCGTAGGCGCTCAGTTTCGCGGTGTAAGAGCTTTGCTGTTTTGATATCGGCGTCAGGGTAGATTTTTCTGCCGCCTCCAGACTGTCAAGGATGCTGCTTAAGTCCAGCCCCGACCCAACCCCAAGCGTTGAAATACTAGCCATATAGTTTCCTTAATCATGCGACGTGTATAGAACGAATACCGGGGTTATCGGCGTAAGCGGGGTAAAGTTTACGATTTATTTTTTGCCTTAATGGCACGAACAGCAACGAGGAAGGGGAGTATTTCGACCGCTAGAAAAAAATTCTAAAGGTTGTGAGTGACCAGACGATAACAGGGTTGACGGCGACGAAGCCGAAGGGTGGAAGCCCAATACTTAAACCGTAGACTTGAAAACAGGAAAATGAATTATGGCACAAGTCATTAATACCAACAGCCTCTCGCTGATCACTCAGAACAACATCAACAAAAACCAGTCTGCGCTGTCGACTTCTATCGAGCGCCTCTCTTCTGGTCTGCGTATTAACAGCGCTAAAGATGACGCTGCGGGCCAGGCGATTGCTAACCGCTTCACTTCTAACATCAAAGGTCTGACTCAGGCCGCACGTAACGCCAACGACGGTATTTCTCTGGCGCAGACCACGGAAGGCGCACTGTCTGAAATCAACAACAACTTGCAGCGTGTGCGTGAGTTGACCGTTCAGGCGACGACCGGGACTAACTCTGATTCTGACCTGTCTTCTATTCAGGACGAAATCAAATCCCGTCTGGATGAAATTGATCGCGTTTCCGGTCAGACCCAGTTCAACGGCGTGAATGTGCTGGCGAAAGATGGTTCGATGAAGATTCAGGTTGGCGCGAATGATGGGCAGACTATTAGCATTGATTTGCAGAAGATTGACTCTTCTACATTAGGACTGAACGGTTTCTCCGTTTCGGGTCAGTCACTTAACGTTAGTGATTCCATTACTCAAATTACCGGTGCCGCCGGGACAAAACCTGTTGGTGTTGATTTCACTGCTGTTGCGAAAGATCTGACTACTGCGACAGGTAAAACAGTCGATGTTTCTAGCCTGACGTTACACAACACTCTGGATGCGAAAGGGGCTGCTACATCACAGTTCGTCGTTCAATCCGGCAATGATTTCTACTCCGCGTCGATTAATCATACAGACGGCAAAGTCACGTTGAATAAAGCCGATGTCGAATACACAGACACCGATAATGGACTAACGACTGCGGCTACTCAGAAAGATCAACTGATTAAAGTTGCCGCTGACTCTGACGGCTCGGCTGCGGGATATGTAACATTCCAAGGTAAAAACTACGCTACAACGGTTTCAACGGCACTTGATGATAATACTGCGGCAAAAGCAACAGATAATAAAGTTGTTGTTGAATTATCAACAGCAAAACCGACTGCACAGTTCTCAGGGGCTTCTTCTGCTGATCCACTGGCACTTTTAGACAAAGCTATTGCACAGGTTGATACTTTCCGCTCCTCCCTCGGTGCGGTGCAAAACCGTCTGGATTCCGCAGTAACCAACCTGAACAACACCACCACCAACCTGTCTGAAGCGCAGTCCCGTATTCAGGACGCCGACTATGCGACCGAAGTGTCCAACATGTCGAAAGCGCAGATTATCCAGCAGGCCGGTAACTCCGTACTGGCAAAAGCCAACCAGGTACCGCAGCAGGTTCTGTCTCTGCTGCAGGGTTAATCGTCGTAACCTGATTAACTGAGACTGGCGGCAACGCCAAATTGCCTGATGCGCTGCGCTTATCAGGCCTACAAGGTGAATTGCAATTTATTTAATTTGCAGATTTTTGTAGGCCGGATAAGGCGTTACGCCGCATCCGGCAACATGAAGCGTAATTTGTCAGCAACGTGCTTCCCCGCCAACGGCGGGGTTTTTTTCTGCCCGCAATTTACCGGTAACCCCCAAATAACCCCTCATTTCACCCACTAATCGCCCGATTAAAAACCCTGCAGAAACGGATAATCATGCCGATAACTCATATAACGCAGGGCTGTTTATCGTGAATTCACTCTATACCGCTGAAGGTGTAATGGATAAACACTCGCTGTGGCAGCGTTATGTCCCGCTGGTGCGTCACGAAGCATTGCGCCTGCAGGTTCGACTGCCCGCGAGCGTGGAACTTGACGATCTGCTACAGGCGGGCGGCATTGGGTTACTTAATGCCGTCGAACGCTATGACGCCCTACAAGGAACGGCATTTACAACTTACGCAGTGCAGCGTATACGTGGCGCTATGCTGGATGAACTTCGCAGCCGTGACTGGGTGCCGCGCAGCGTGCGACGCAACGCGCGTGAAGTGGCACAGGCAATAGGGCAACTGGAGCAGGAACTTGGCCGCAACGCCACGGAAACTGAGGTAGCGGAACGTTTAGGGATCGATATTGCCGATTATCGCCAAATGTTGCTCGACACCAATAACAGCCAGCTCTTCTCCTACGATGAGTGGCGCGAAGAGCACGGCGATAGCATCGAACTGGTTACTGATGATCATCAGCGAGAAAACCCGCTACAATAACTGCTGGACAGTAATCTGCGCCAGCGGGTGATGGAAGCCATCGAAACGTTGCCGGAGCGCGAAAAACTGGTATTAACTCTCTATTATCAGGAAGAGCTGAATCTCAAAGAGATTGGTGCGGTGCTGGAGGTCGGGGAATCGCGGGTCAGTCAGTTACACAGCCAGGCTATTAAACGGTTACGCACTAAACTGGGTAAGTTATAACGTCAGTAAATGCCGCACTTTAATTTTGACTACCAGGAGTTCTTAATGATGGTGCAGCACCTGAAAAGACGGCCATTAAGCCGCTATCTTAAAGACTTTAAACACAGCCAGACCCATTGCGCGCATTGCCGTAAATTACTCGATCGCATTACCTTAGTTCGCGACGGCAAAATAGTGAATAAAATCGAGATTTCCCGCCTGGATACGCTGCTTGATGAAAATGGCTGGCAAGTGGAACAACAATCATGGGCGGCATTGTGCCGATTTTGCGGTGATTTACATTGCAAAACGCAGAGTGATTTTTTCGATATTATCGGCTTTAAGCAATTTCTTTTTGAGCAAACTGAAATGAGCCCTGGTACGGTGCGTGAATATGTCGTTCGTCTGCGCCGTTTGGGGAATCATCTACACGAGCAAAATATTTCCCTCGACCAGCTGCAGGACGGTTTCCTTGATGAAATCCTCGCCCCGTGGCTGCCCTCCACCAGCACCAACAATTACCGCATCGCGTTACGGAAGTATCAACACTATCAGCGTCAAACGTGTACCGGACTTGTGCAGAAATCCTCCAGCCAACCTGCTTCTGATATATATTAAATAAGAATAAGATGTAGCGGAGTTGTTTTTGTGTTTACAAACAATGGCTCTACACTGCAAACAGACATAACAACATTCGGGGTAAATATGAAATTAGCACATCTGGGACGTCAGGCATTGATGGGTGTGATGGCCGTGGCGCTGGTTGCGGGTATGAGCGTTAAAAGTTTTGCAGATGAAGGTCTGCTTAATAAAGTCAAAGAGCGCGGCACGCTGCTGGTAGGGCTGGAAGGAACTTATCCGCCGTTCAGTTTTCAGGGGGATGACGGCAAATTAACCGGTTTTGAAGTGGAATTTGCCCAACAGCTGGCAAAACATCTTGGCGTTGAGGCGTCACTAAAACCGACTAAATGGGACGGTATGCTGGCGTCGCTGGACTCTAAACGCATTGATGTGGTGATTAATCAGGTCACCATTTCTGACGAGCGCAAGAAAAAATACGATTTCTCTACCCCGTACACCATTTCTGGTATTCAGGCGCTGGTGAAAAAAGGTAACGAAGGCACCATTAAAACGGCTGCTGATCTGAAAGGCAAAAAAGTGGGTGTCGGTCTGGGCACCAACTATGAAGAGTGGCTGCGTCAGAATGTTCAGGGTGTCGATGTGCGTACCTATGATGATGACCCGACCAAATATCAGGATCTGCGCGTAGGCCGTATCGATGCGATCCTCGTTGATCGTCTGGCGGCGCTGGATCTGGTGAAGAAAACCAACGATACGCTGGCAGTAACCGGTGAAGCATTCTCCCGTCAGGAGTCTGGCGTGGCGTTGCGTAAAGGAAATGAAGACCTGCTGAAAGCAGTGAATGATGCAATTGCGGAAATGCAAAAAGACGGCACTCTGCAAGCCCTTTCCGAAAAATGGTTTGGTGCTGATGTGACCAAATAATCAGCATAATGACAAAAAAGGGCGCTTTCACTAGCGCCTTTTTTATTTACGCGTTTTCAGCGTGCATAATAAGAAAATCACAACAACACACATCGGAGGCTGTTATGCCACTGCATAATTTAACCCGTTTTCCACGGCTGGAGTTTATCGGCGCGCCAACGCCGCTCGAATATCTGCCGCGCTTTTCTGATTATCTTGGACGGGAAATTTTCATCAAACGGGATGACGTCACTCCCATGGCAATGGGCGGCAATAAATTACGTAAGCTGGAATTTCTCGCGGCAGATGCTCTGCGTGAAGGTGCCGATACGCTGATTACTGCTGGGGCGATCCAGTCTAACCATGTGCGCCAGACTGCCGCAGTTGCGGCGAAACTCGGTCTGCACTGCGTGGCGCTGCTGGAAAATCCTATTGGCATAACCGCAGAAAACTATTTAACCAACGGCAATGGTTTGTTGCTGGATCTGTTCAATACCCAGATTGAAATGTGCGACGCACTGACCGATCCCAATACCCAACTGGAAGAGCTGGCGACGCGAGTCGAAGCACAAGGCTTTCGCCCGTATGTCATTCCGGTTGGCGGTTCTAATGCTTTGGGCGCGCTGGGTTATGTGGAGAGTGCGCTGGAAATTGCGCAACAGTGTGAAGGGGCAGTTAATATTTCGTCGGTGGTGGTCGCGTCGGGCAGTGCCGGAACTCACGCCGGACTGGCTGTTGGGCTGGAACACCTGATGCCTGAAAGCGAACTGATTGGCGTGACCGTGTCGCGTTCCGTTGCCGATCAATTGCCGAAAGTGGTTAACCTCCAACAGGCGATTGCGAAAGAACTGGAGCTGACCGCATCAGCGGAAATTTTACTCTGGGATGACTATTTTGCACCTGGCTACGGCGTGCCGAACGACGAAGGCATGGAAGCAGTGAAATTGCTGGCGCGGCTGGAAGGCATTCTGCTTGATCCTGTGTATACCGGAAAAGCGATGGCGGGGCTGATTGACGGTATCAGTCAGAAACGCTTCAAAGATGAAGGGCCGATTCTGTTTATTCATACCGGCGGCGCGCCTGCGCTGTTCGCCTATCATCCCCACGTTTAGCTCCGGGAACGCTCATGCAAGAAAGTATACAACTGGTTATTGATTCCTTGCCGTTCCTGCTGAAAGGGGCTGGGTATACGCTGCAACTCAGTATCGGCGGCATGTTTTTTGGCTTACTGCTCGGGTTTATTCTCGCGCTGATGCGCCTGTCGCCAATCTGGCCCGTGCGCTGGCTGGCGCGTTTTTATATCTCTATTTTTCGTGGTACGCCGCTCATCGCACAACTGTTTATGATCTATTACGGACTGCCACAGTTTGGTATCGAATTAGATCCCATTCCGTCAGCAATGATTGGTCTGTCGCTGAACACTGCCGCCTATGCTGCCGAAACGCTGCGCGCCGCCATTTCTTCTATTGATAAAGGTCAGTGGGAAGCTGCAGCCAGTATTGGTATGACGCCATGGCAGACCATGCGTCGCGCGATTTTGCCACAGGCGGCGCGGGTGGCGTTGCCGCCGCTGTCGAACAGCTTTATCAGCCTGGTAAAAGATACGTCGCTGGCCGCGACAATCCAGGTGCCGGAGCTGTTCCGTCAGGCGCAGTTGATTACCTCGCGCACGCTGGAGGTGTTCACCATGTACCTGGCGGCTTCGCTCATCTACTGGATTATGGCGACTGTGTTATCGACGTTGCAGAACCATTTTGAGAATCAACTTAATCGCCAGGAGAGGGAACCCAAATGAGTGCCATTGAAGTTAAGAACCTGGTGAAAAAATTCCACGGTCAGACGGTGCTGCATGGTATCGACCTTGAGGTGAAGCCTGGCGAAGTAGTGGCTATTATCGGTCCGAGTGGTTCCGGCAAAACCACGTTGCTACGCAGCATAAATCTGCTGGAACAACCGGAAGCGGGAACCATCACCGTTGGCGATATCACTATTGATACTGCACGTTCATTAAGTCAGCAAAAATCGCTGATTCGCCAGTTGCGTCAGCACGTCGGGTTTGTCTTCCAGAACTTTAATCTGTTTCCGCATCGTACGGTGCTGGAAAACATTATTGAAGGGCCGGTGATCGTCAAAGGCGAACCGAAAGAAGAGGCCACGGCGCGCGCTCGCGAGCTGCTGGCGAAAGTTGGGCTGGCCGGTAAAGAAACCAGTTATCCACGTCGTTTGTCTGGCGGTCAACAGCAGCGCGTTGCGATTGCGCGTGCTCTGGCAATGCGTCCTGAAGTGATTTTGTTTGATGAGCCAACGTCGGCGCTGGATCCAGAGCTGGTGGGCGAAGTCCTGAACACCATTCGTCAGCTGGCGCAGGAAAAGCGCACGATGGTGATTGTGACGCACGAAATGAGCTTTGCCCGGGATGTTGCGGACCGGGCGATTTTTATGGACCAGGGGCGGATAGTCGAGCAGGGGGTAGCAAAAGCGTTATTTGCTGATCCTCAGCAGCCTCGCACCCGCCAGTTCCTGGAGAAGTTTCTGCTGCAATAATAAGAAAAAATCAGCCCCGACGATTCACCAGTCGGGGCGGGACGCCATTTCAAACGTGATAAAACTGCTTAACAAATCAGCATAACTCATTAATAACATAAGAGAATGCGATGGCTTGCAAAAGTAATTCATTGCCTGAATAATATAAATTATATATAAATCTTATTTATGTGATAGTTTGAATTATCATTATAAATGATACTCACTCTCAGGGGCGTTGCGGTTTACTATGCAGGATACGGATTTTTTCAGCTGGCTTCGCACGATGTTGTTGCGTTTTCAGAGGATGGAGGCCGCAGAAGAGGTCTACCATGAAATAGAGCTTCAGGCTCAGCAGCTGGAGTACGATTACTATTCGTTATGTGTTCGCCACCCGGTACCATTCACGCGACCTAAAGTGGCTTTCTACACCAATTACCCTGAGTCGTGGGTTAGTTATTATCAGGCAAAAAATTTTCTCGCAATTGATCCGGTGCTGAACCCTGAAAACTTTAGTCAGGGCCATTTAATGTGGAATGATGACTTATTCAGCGAAGCACAGCCGTTATGGGAAGCTGCGCGCGCACATGGTTTACGCCGCGGTGTCACTCAGTATTTAATGCTGCCAAATCGGGCGTTGGGCTTTTTGTCCTTTTCCCGTTGCAGCACGCGCGAAATACCCATTCTTAGTGATGAACTGCAATTAAAAATGCAGCTACTGGTGCGCGAAAGTCTGATGGCTCTGATGCGTTTAAATGATGAAATAGTGATGACGCCAGAGATGAATTTCAGCAAGCGCGAAAAAGAAATTCTGAAATGGACGGCGGAAGGTAAGACATCAGCAGAGATAGCGATGATTTTGTCAATCTCTGAGAATACGGTCAATTTCCATCAGAAAAACATGCAGAAAAAAATCAATGCACCGAATAAGACGCAGGTTGCTTGTTACGCGGCCGCTACTGGCTTAATTTGATCTCTTTTCTGTTCTGCGTGCCAGATGCAAAAACCGGCTGAAAGGCACGCTCTCAGCCGGTTTTATATTACTGACGGTAGGCTTGTTTAATTTGCTTAACCGTTTTGGAAAATACTGCAGCCTGGGTTTCGTCTTCGATCAGCGCAAGCTGTTTTTCCATCTTTAACATCACGCGGCCCGCGTCAGCTTGTCCCATCGCCTGCAGCATCAGCGTCAGCATCGCTTTCAGGCAGGAGACTTCATTTGCCAGTTCTTGATTATTCTCGGCAGTAGAAAAATCAGGCGTACTCATTTATTTTCCTCGTCATGTTGCAATGAAAATTTGCGGTGAAAAATGTTAAGGCGGCGGAGTATACCATAAGCTTTGCTAAAAATAGCAGTGGTTGTTTTTTGAGCGTGATATCAACAGTACTATAAAATACGTTAATATAATGACCAATAAATATTTTTATCATGAATGTTTTTTGCCCGTATTGTTCGGGTTAATTAATGTTACATATTCAGCGGGCTGATTTTCATTTTTGCTGAATAAAGTCAATTTTTGTCACATTTCATCGCCGGGCTTACTGTGAAACGATCCCGGAAGCCGTTGGTGACGGGCGTGACCATAACTGTGGACAATCGAATTGACAAAAACGAGAGAAAAATCGAATACCCACCATTTTTAACGTTTCAAAGTTGCAATAAAAACCGCTAATATACGAATGACTAACTATCAGTAGCGTTATCCCTATTTCTGGAGATATTCCTTTGATCAACGTTCTACTTGTTGATGACCACGAACTGGTGCGCGCAGGGATACGACGCATTCTGGAAGATATAAAGGGTATAAAAGTCGTCGGTGAGGCATCGTGCGGTGAAGACGCCGTTAAATGGTGCCGGGCAAATGCCGTTGACGTGGTGCTAATGGACATGAGTATGCCGGGCATTGGCGGTCTTGAGGCGACGCGTAAAATCGCGCGTTCCACAGCTGATGTCAAAATCATCATGCTTACCGTCCATACAGAAAACCCTTTACCAGCGAAAGTCATGCAGGCCGGAGCTGCGGGCTACCTCAGCAAAGGCGCGGCTCCGCAGGAAGTCGTTAGTGCGATTCGTTCTGTCTATTCAGGGCAGCGTTACATTGCTTCTGATATCGCTCAACAAATGGCGTTAAGCCAGATCGAACCAGAAAAAACAGAAAGCCCATTTGCCAGTTTGTCTGAACGTGAATTGCAGATTATGCTGATGATCACCAAGGGCCAGAAGGTCAATGAGATCTCAGAACAGCTCAATCTCAGTCCGAAAACGGTGAACAGCTACCGCTATCGTATGTTCAGTAAACTAAACATTCATGGCGATGTTGAGCTGACTCACCTGGCAATTCGCCATGGTCTGTGTAATGCGGAGACATTATCAAGTCAGTGAGTGATCAGTTTGACGCAAAAGCGTTTTTAAAAACCGTAACCAGCCAGCCAGGCGTTTATCGCATGTACGATGCTGGTGGTACGGTTATCTATGTCGGCAAAGCGAAAGACCTGAAAAAACGGCTTTCCAGCTATTTCCGTAGCAACCTCGCTTCGCGCAAAACCGAAGCGCTGGTCGCCCAGATCCAGCAAATTGATGTAACGGTTACTCATACAGAAACCGAAGCGCTGTTACTGGAACACAACTACATCAAACTTTATCAGCCGCGTTACAACGTTTTGCTACGCGATGATAAATCATATCCTTTTATCTTCCTGAGTGGCGATACCCACCCGCGTCTGGCGATGCATCGTGGAGCGAAGCATGCCAAAGGTGAATATTTCGGCCCGTTCCCGAATGGCTATGCCGTACGTGAAACACTGGCGCTACTGCAAAAGATTTTTCCCATTCGCCAGTGCGAAAACAGTGTTTATCGCAATCGCTCGCGTCCGTGTCTGCAATATCAGATAGGGCGCTGTCTGGGGCCGTGCGTTGAAGGACTGGTGAGTGAAGAAGAATACGCTCAGCAGGTCGAGTATGTGCGCTTGTTTTTGTCTGGCAAAGATGATCAGGTGCTTACGCAACTCATTAGTCGTATGGAAACTGCCAGCCAGAATCTGGAGTTTGAAGAAGCGGCGCGGATTCGCGACCAAATTCAGGCGGTGCGACGTGTCACCGAAAAACAGTTTGTTTCCAATACCGGCGACGACCTTGACGTTATTGGAGTGGCGTTCGATGCGGGTATGGCTTGTGTCCACGTATTGTTCATTCGTCAGGGCAAAGTGCTCGGCAGCCGCAGCTATTTCCCGAAAGTGCCTGGTGGTACGGAACTGAGCGAGGTGGTGGAAACCTTCGTAGGTCAGTTCTATTTACAAGGCAGCCAGATGCGCACCTTACCGGGTGAGATCCTGCTCGATTTTAATCTTAGCGATAAAACGCTGCTCGCCGATTCCCTTTCAGAACTGGCGGGACGCAAGATTAATGTTCAAACCAAACCTCGTGGCGATAGAGCGCGTTATCTGAAACTCGCGCGTACCAATGCGGCGACGGCCTTAACCAGCAAACTTTCGCAGCAATCTACCGTTCACCAGCGGCTGACCGCGCTTGCCAGCGTGTTGAAATTGCCGGAAGTGAAGCGGATGGAGTGCTTTGACATCAGCCATACCATGGGTGAACAAACCGTCGCTTCCTGTGTGGTGTTTGATGCCAACGGCCCGCTGCGTGCGGAGTATCGGCGCTATAACATTACTGGCATCACGCCGGGCGATGATTACGCGGCGATGAATCAGGTGCTGCGTCGGCGTTATGGTAAAGCTATCGACGACAGTAAGATCCCGGATGTGATCCTTATTGACGGCGGCAAAGGCCAGCTTGCGCAGGCGAAAAATGTTTTCGCCGAACTGGATGTCTCATGGGATAAAAATCATCCGCTGCTACTTGGTGTTGCCAAAGGAGCAGATCGTAAGGCTGGGCTGGAAACGCTGTTCTTTGAGCCGGAAGGTGAGGGATTTAGTTTGCCGCCAGATTCTCCCGCGCTGCATGTTATCCAGCATATTCGCGATGAATCACACGATCACGCGATTGGCGGGCACCGTAAAAAACGGGCGAAGGTCAAAAATACCAGTTCCCTGGAAACCATTGAAGGCGTCGGGCCAAAACGTCGGCAAATGTTGTTGAAATATATGGGCGGTTTGCAAGGTTTACGTAACGCCAGCGTCGAGGAAATTGCAAAAGTGCCGGGTATTTCGCAAGGTCTGGCAGAAAAGATCTTCTGGTCGTTGAAACATTGATGTCTCTGTAGCAACATAGGGGTAATCTTACTGACAACAGATAGTTACCCGTCATTATGCAATTTAATATCCCTACGTTGCTTACACTGTTCCGTGTCATCCTTATCCCATTCTTTGTATTGGTCTTTTATTTGCCTGTCACCTGGTCGCCATTTGCCGCCGCGCTCATTTTCTGCGTCGCGGCGCTGACTGACTGGTTCGATGGTTTTCTGGCACGCCGCTGGAACCAGAGTACCCGGTTTGGTGCTTTCCTTGACCCTGTCGCAGATAAAGTTCTCGTGGCTATCGCCATGGTGCTGGTAACCGAGCATTACCACAGCTGGTGGGTGACCTTACCGGCAGCAACGATGATCGCCCGTGAAATTATTATTTCTGCGCTACGCGAATGGATGGCGGAGTTGGGTAAACGCAGTAGCGTGGCTGTCTCCTGGATTGGGAAAGTGAAAACCACTGCCCAGATGGTGGCGTTAGCCTGGCTGCTGTGGCGTCCGAACATTTGGGTTGAGTACGCCGGTATTGCACTTTTCTTTGTGGCTGCGGTACTGACTCTGTGGTCAATGTTGCAATATTTGAGCGCTGCGCGTGCAGATTTGCTTGATCAGTGATCGTTTCGGCGCAATTTTCAGCAAACGATCAAAAGTGGTGAAAAATATCGTTGACTCATCGCGCCAGGTAAGTAGAATGCAACGCATCGAACGGCGGCACTGATTGCCAGACGATAATAAAATCAAGTGATTAACTGATTGCTTGATGAGTGCGGGAATAGCTCAGTTGGTAGAGCACGACCTTGCCAAGGTCGGGGTCGCGAGTTCGAGTCTCGTTTCCCGCTCCAGTTTAAAAGACATCGGCGGCAGCGGATGTCTGGCTGAAAGGCCTGAAGAATTTGGCGCGTTAACAAAGCGGTTATGTAGCGGATTGCAAATCCGTCTAGTCCGGTTCGACTCCGGAACGCGCCTCCACTTTCTTCCCGAGCCCGGATGGTGGAATCGGTAGACACAAGGGATTTAAAATCCCTCGGCGTTCGCGCTGTGCGGGTTCAAGTCCCGCTCCGGGTACCATGGGAAAGATAAGAATAAAATCAAAGCAATAAGCAGTGTCGTGAAACCACCTTCGGGTGGTTTTTTTGTGCCTGCAACTTGTCGTTACACCCTCCTTAATTTTTAATCACCGGCAAAGCCACTCAAAAAGTATCTCTGATACGGACCGGCATGTAAGATAGGTGCTGGCGAGTTGAGATCCACAAGGAAAAGCGTATGAAAACAGGACCGTTAAACGAAAGTGAGTTGGAATGGCTGGACGATATTCTGACCAAATACAACACTGACCACGCCATTCTTGATGTGGCGGAGCTGGACGGTTTATTGACGGCGGTGTTGAGTTCTCCGCAAGAGATTGAACCGGCACAGTGGCTGGTTGCCGTGTGGGGTGGGGCTGACTATGTGCCGCGCTGGGCGTCAGAGAAAGAGATGACGCGCTTTATGAACCTGGCTTTTCAACATATGGCTGATACCGCAGAGCGTCTGAACGAATTCCCGGAGCAGTTTGAGCCGTTATTCGGCTTGCGAGAAGTCGATGGCAGCGAGCTGACGATTGTTGAGGAGTGGTGCTTTGGCTATATGCGGGGCGTGGCACTTTCTGACTGGTCAACGTTGCCCGATTCGTTAAAACCAGCGCTGGATGCGATTGCGCTGCACGGTACTGAGGAAAACTTCGAGCGGGTAGAGAAGATGTCGCCAGAAGCGTTTGAAGAGAGCGTAGATGCTATTCGACTGGCGGCGCTTGATTTACATGCATACTGGATGGCGCATCCGCAGGAAAAAGCTGTTCAGCAACCTATCAAAGCAGAAGAGAAACCGGGGCGTAACGATCCTTGTCCGTGCGGTAGTGGTAAGAAATTTAAGCAGTGCTGCCTGCATTAAGAGGTCACATTGGGTGTCAGCGTTAATTCTGGCACCCAATAAGGAATTTGAGGCTATCTAATCACCCCACTTCTGGTAACAAGCCTGCCGCAATCAAAAATTGCACGCCAATCACAGCAATACCACAGAGAAACACCACCACCAGCGCCGGACGACCACCTTTCACCCGGTAACCCGCCTGAGGATTGTGCTTCCTGCTTTGCCAGGTCAACAGCGAAGGGATAATCAATGCCAGTACCGCCAGTGCCACACCGGCGTAACCCAGCGCCATCACAAATCCTCGTGGATAAAACAGTGCAAACGCCAGTGGCGGCAGAAAGGTAATTGCACCAGTTTGCAATCGTCCACCAACGGTATTTGAACGCTGAAACAAATCTGCCAGATAATCAAATAAGCCTAACGCTACGCCGAGGAAGGACGTGGCGAGGGCTAAATCAGCAAATAAATGCACTGCCAGCTCAACATGCGGAGAGGCCACCATTTCGCGTAACGCCTGTAACAGCCCGTTTAATCCGGCATGATTAGCCAGCAATCCCATAAAGGTTGTTGAATCAATGCTGCCAAGGGTCGCCAGCTGCCAGAAAATATATGCCACCAGGGGGATCGCACTACCGATTATAAACACCCAGCGTAGCTTACGAATGTTGCCATCCATATAGCTGACAATACTCGGCACGCTACCGTGAAAACCAAACGACGTAAAAATCACCGGGATTGCAGACAGTGCCAGTCCCTGTTGCAACGGCAGGGTTAAAAGATTCACTTTGTGAATATGCGGTAGCAGCAATACCAGCATCACCACCAGAAAAATAATTTTGGCGCTGAACAGAAAACGGTTAAATAAATCGACCAGCGAAGTTCCGACACAAACCACGCCACCGGCAACAAAAGTGAACAACAGCACGCCAGCGGTTGCCGACATTGAAATACCTGTCCAGTCGCTGATGCTGGAGGCCAACAATTCACCGGCACCGCTGATGTATGCCGCAGTCAGAGCATACATTAAAAACATCATACTGAAGCCCGTCAGCCACTGACCGTAGCGTCCCAGATAGCGTTTTGCCAGCGTGCCCAGACCGGTATCTGCCGGGACATGCTGGTACACCTCCAGCAGTAATAGCGCCGTGTAGCACATCAACGCCCAAAGCCCAATCAACAAGATTAACGTGACGCTAAAACCAACACCTGCCGCAGCCAGCGGCATTGCCAGCATGCCTGCGCCAATTGTGGTTCCCGCCACGATAAAAACACTTCCCAGAGTTCTGTTTTTCACGCTTTCTTCTGTCCTGACGATCTTTATGAGTGATATCTGCGGCGCAGGTTAAGGCATAACGGCTGATTCGTCAAACCGACGTTACATATGATGTAAATATAAATGTACAACAAAAAGCGTTCAGTTCTGCGCTGGCGCAAAGTCTTCATAAGCGGCAATCGCTACGCTAGGCTTTTTTTGAGGAGGAACGATGGACTCTATTCACGGTCATGAAGTGTTAAATATGATGATTGAATCAGGCGAGCAATATACGCATGCCAGTCTGGAAGCAGCAATTAAAGCGCGTTTTGGTGAACAGGCACGTTTTCACACCTGCTCGGCAGAAGGGATGACTGCGGGAGAGTTGGTGGCGTTTCTGGCAGCAAAAGGCAAATTTATACCTTCAGAAGAAGGTTTTTCAACCGATCAGAGTAAGATTTGCCGTCACTGATTTGAAACGGCGGCAGAAAACCTGCCGCCGGAGAGCATTAGTTTTGTGTGTCGAGGGTAGAGAGTTCTTTGTCGATAAAATACAGACCTTCGCCACTTTTGCCTGCCAGGCTTAATTTATCAATAATCGATTTGAACAGTTTCTCTTCTTCATGCTGCTCAGAAACATACCATTGCAGGAAATTAAATGTTGGGTAGTCCTGATTGGTCATTGCAGCATGAGCCAGTTCGTTAATTTTCTGCGTGATTAATTGTTCGTGTTTATAGGTTTCCTGGAATAATTCATCAAGTGAGGAATATTCAGCAAACGGAGATTCAACGGTATTAATACGCGGTAAGTTGCCGGTATCAGTCAGGTAATCAAACAGACGCTGCATATGCGTCATCTCTTCCTGGGCGTGACGGCGCAGGAACGCGGCAGCACCTTCGAAGGTATGATAGCTGCACCAGGCGCTCATTTGCTGATAAAGCAGTGAAGAGTACAGTTCCAGGTTCATCTGCTCATTAAGTTTTTCAATCATTTCTGGTTTCAGCATGATAGTGCTCCACAAAGGTTATATTTGTTGCTGTAGCGTCACTATAATTTGTTATTTTATTATTTGCAAAAGGTAAAATATAAACATCATTTATTAAAAATACGAATGGGAATAAAACGCATTACCGCTATTTATTTAATCAGCGAAGATCCCCCTCGCTGATTAAAACGTTTAGAGAAAGACAGGGAAGGCGGAATGATGGCACTGATATGACAAAGTGAATTCCGTATTCAAACATAAGGAACCCGCAAAGAGGCTACAGTTGCCTACTGGCTGACCAAAGGGGATAGCGTGGGTATAGCCTGCCTGCTGGCATGCGCGATCGGCGATCCCGCGACTGACATAACGATCGGTACGGGCATGCTGCAAAAAAGCCTGATCATAAACCAACCGAACAATACCTGTTGCCGCGTCAACTTCGCTCACATGGGCCTGGCGAGTAACCGTACATCCTGTCAGCGTTATTAAGGAAAGAGTCAGAATCAGAAGTCTCATGGTCCAGCCAGAAGAGTAAAAGAAAGCAGTATTTTACGCGTTACAGCGCTGCGACAATGGCCGGAAAAGACGCCTGGCAGGCGCTATTTCTTGCCATCTATATGTGTCAGAAATTGGGGGGGCTGCTTTTTGATTATCATTTTTATAACATTAAAGGGGTATTTATGTGATTTACATCACATAAAGATTGATTTTTGTGATGGTTGTCATATTATAAACGCAAAGACAATAACACCTGTATAACAAATGGTCGGAGTACCGCGATGAAACTGCGCAAGATCCTGAAAAGTATGTTCAATAACTATTGCAAGACGTTCAAAGACGTACCGCCAGGCAATATGTTCCGATAACAAAAAACCTGCTCCGGCAGGTTTTTTTGTGTTCTGATGACGGTGGATGTGACTATCGCTGAAGATGTGAAGCCGCTACTATAACGGCTTTCAAAATGCTATCAGGAGTTTACGATGTCCCAGCCGCTGAATGCCGATCAGGAACTGGTTTCTGATGTGGTTGCTTGCCAGTTGGTTATCAAACAAATTCTGGATGTTCTCGATGTGATCGCGCCCGTTGAAGTTCGCGAAAAAATGTCCAGCCAGCTGAAGAATATCGACTTTACTAACCATCCCGCCGCCGCAGACCCGGTCACCATGCGGGCAATCCAAAAAGCCATCGCGTTGATTGAACTCAAGTTTACCCCACAGGGCGAATCCCATTAAAAAACCGCTGCTTCAAAAAAATGAGGCAGCGGTTTCTCAAAAACTTCATCGGCGCAATGCATTAGCGCCGATGTATGATCAATGCAGCTGATGCGACACGACATTCAGAACATGTTGGTCGGTCTGCACAGGACACATACCAGCAAGTTTCGCACTGCGCACTTCATCAAGAATGGTTTGCAGTAACAGGCCATCATGCTGCTGTTCTTTTTCCAGATCGCGCAGGAAATTGACGGTTGAATCATCATTCAGTTCTTTCGCTTCATCGGCTAACTGCGCCAGCGTGCTTGAACGTTGCTCGTATTCTTCCATCGTTTTTTGGAACAGTTCTTCCAGAGAGTTCAGTTTTTCACCGGGAACATCAATGGCTTTAACGATGGGGGTAGCGCCGACACTCTTCATAAAGTTAAACATGCGCATCATTTGGGTCACATTACTCTGTGCCTGGGCGCGAAGGAAAGTGGCGGTGCCGTTCAGACTTTGTTCAGAACACCAGTTACTCAGGTGAAGGTAGAGATTGGATGCGTAAAACTCGCGGTTCATTTGAGAGTTGAGTTTGAGAAGCATTCCAGCGGTTGCCATACCTAATATCCTTATATCCAGAAGTGGAGAGGTGCAAGATAAATCAAAACACCATAATTACTGTTTGCAGAATAATTCCTTTCTGCCGGTCCGAAATGTGATCGTGGAGTCAATTCTGACGATGATCTGAAATAAGAATAACGTCTGAACGGGTATAAGAAAATGCTTAAATCATCAAGTTTATATATTTTTACATTTCATTGATGAAATCAATGTAACTGTAATGAATTTTAATGATGGTGCTTTTTGTATCTTGTTGATATTAATCGATGAATTTGAATTCATGATGAAGCAATGATTTTATAAAACGTTTTTTCATTTTTGCGATATGGCTCTCATTATACGTGTTCTGTTAATTAATGAGTACAGTGATAATTAATGGCGAAATGAATGACGCGCATTTTCCACATCTTTAAGTTGCGGTTATTACACCATTGCAAAAACTCAACGCCAGGTAATGAGGCCTATTGACTGGTTAAAAAGAAAACATCCCGCATGGGTACCAAAGACAACAAGGACTTCCAGGCTAATCTTATGGATTATTCTGCTGTGCACTCGATAATTTGTCTGACAAATTCGCTTTTCCTTATGTCTTTTCCCGCTAAATTTATGCACGTTCTCACTGTAATTCTGCGATGTGATATTGCTCTCCTATGGAGAATTAATTTCTCGCTAAAACTATGTCAACACAGTCACTTATCTTTTAGTTAAAAGGTAATGCTTTGTTTTCCGATTAATTTAACGAATGTCATTCGTTTTTGCCCTACACAAAACGACACTAAAGCTGGAGAGAACCATGCACAAATTTACTAAAGCCCTGGCAGCCATTGGTCTGGCAGCCGTTATGTCACAATCCGCTATGGCGGAGAACCTGAAGCTCGGTTTCCTGGTGAAGCAACCGGAAGAGCCGTGGTTCCAGACCGAATGGAAGTTTGCCGATAAAGCCGGGAAGGATTTAGGGTTTGAAGTTATTAAGATTGCCGTGCCGGATGGCGAAAAAACATTGAACGCTATCGACAGCCTGGCTGCCAGTGGCGCGAAAGGTTTCGTTATTTGTACTCCGGACCCGAAACTCGGCTCTGCCATCGTGGCGAAAGCGCGTGGCTACGATATGAAAGTCATTGCCGTGGATGACCAGTTTGTTAACGCCAAAGGTAAGCCAATGGATACCGTTCCGCTGGTGATGATGGCTGCGACCAAAATTGGCGAACGTCAGGGCCAGGAACTGTATAAAGAGATGCAGAAACGTGGCTGGGATGTCAAAGAAAGCGCGGTGATGGCGATTACCTCCAACGAACTGGATACGGCTCGTCGCCGTACTACGGGGTCTATGGATGCGCTGAAAGCTGCAGGATTCCCGGAAAAACAAATTTATCAGGTACCTACCAAATCTAACGACATCCCGGGGGCATTTGACGCTGCCAACTCAATGCTGGTTCAACATCCGGAAGTTAAACATTGGCTGATTGTCGGTATGAACGACAGCACCGTGCTGGGCGGCGTACGCGCGACGGAAGGTCAGGGCTTTAAAGCGGCCGATATCATCGGTATCGGTATTAACGGTGTGGATGCGGTGAGTGAACTGTCTAAGGCACAGGCAACCGGCTTCTACGGTTCCCTGCTGCCAAGCCCGGACGTACATGGTTATAAGTCCAGCGAAATGCTTTACAACTGGGTTGCAAAAGGTGTTGAACCGACCAAATTCACCGAAGTTACCGACGTGGTGCTGATCACGCGTGACAACTTTAAAGAAGAACTGGAGAAAAAAGGTTTAGGCGGTAAGTAATTTGCCGGAAAAATTCCCCTCTGCATGATGCAGAGGGGGTGTGAACGACCAGTGATTCACGGAGACGTTATGCAACAGTCTACCCCGTATCTCTCATTTCGCGGCATCGGTAAAACGTTTCCCGGCGTTAAGGCGCTGACGGATATTAGTTTTGACTGCTATGCCGGTCAGGTTCATGCGTTGATGGGTGAAAATGGCGCAGGAAAATCAACTCTCTTAAAAATCCTCAGCGGAAACTATGCGCCAACCACGGGTTCTGTAGTGATTAATGGGCAGAAAATGTCCTTTTCCGACACGACCGCAGCACTTAACGCGGGGGTGGCGATTATTTACCAGGAACTGCATCTCGTGCCGGAAATGACCGTCGCGGAAAACATCTATCTCGGCCAGCTGCCGCATAAAGGCGGCATTGTGAATCGTTCATTGCTGAATTATGAGGCAGGTTTACAAATTAAACATCTTGGTATGGATATTGACCCGGACACGCCGCTGAAATATCTCTCCATTGGTCAGTGGCAGATGGTTGAAATCGCCAAAGCGCTGGCGCGTAACGCCAAAATTATCGCCTTTGATGAGCCAACCAGCTCCCTCTCTGCCCGCGAAATCGACAATCTTTTCCGCGTTATTCGTGAACTGCGAAAAGAGGGGCGGGTGATCTTATACGTTTCTCACCGTATGGAAGAAATATTTGCCCTCAGCGATGCCATCACCGTCTTTAAAGATGGGCGTTATGTCAAAACCTTTACCGATATGCAGCAGGTTGACCACGACGCACTGGTGCAGGCGATGGTCGGGCGAGACATTGGCGATATCTACGGCTGGCAACCGCGTAGTTATGGCGAGGAGCGGCTGCGTCTTGATGCTGTGAAAGCACCAGGCGTGCGTACGCCAATAAGTCTGGCGGTTCGCAGTGGAGAAATTGTCGGTCTGTTTGGTCTGGTCGGGGCAGGGCGTAGCGAATTAATGAAAGGCATGTTTGGCGGTACGCAAATCACCGCCGGTCAGGTTTATATCGACCAACAGCCGATCGATATTCGTAAACCGAGCCACGCTATTACCGCAGGCATGATGCTCTGCCCGGAAGATCGCAAAGCGGAAGGCATTATTCCTGTGCACTCCGTTCGCGACAATATCAACATCAGTGCCAGACGCAAACATGTGCTCGGCGGTTGTGTAATCAACAACGGTTGGGAAGAAAACAATGCCGATCACCACATTCGTTCGCTCAACATCAAAACGCCGGGCGCTGAGCAACTGATTATGAATCTCTCAGGTGGAAATCAGCAAAAAGCCATTCTGGGCCGCTGGTTATCGGAAGAGATGAAGGTCATTTTGCTGGATGAACCTACGCGCGGCATTGATGTTGGTGCTAAGCACGAAATATATAACGTGATTTATGCGCTGGCGGCGCAGGGTGTGGCGGTGCTGTTTGCCTCCAGCGACTTACCTGAAGTCCTCGGCGTTGCCGACCGGATTGTGGTGATGCGCGAAGGTGAAATCGCCGGTGAATTGTTACACGAGCAGGCAGATGAGCGTCAGGCACTGAGCCTTGCGATGCCTAAAGTCAGCCAGGCAGTTGCCTGAGTAAGGAGAGTATGATGTCTTCTGTTTCTACATCGGGTTCTGGAGCACCTAAGTCGTCATTCAGCTTTGGGCGTATCTGGGATCAGTACGGCATGCTGGTGGTGTTTGCGGTGCTTTTTATCGCCTGTGCCATTTTTGTCCCAAATTTTGCCACCTTCATTAATATGAAAGGGTTGGGCCTGGCAATTTCTATGTCGGGGATGGTGGCGTGTGGCATGTTGTTCTGCCTTGCTTCCGGTGACTTTGACCTTTCTGTCGCCTCCGTAATTGCCTGTGCGGGTGTCACCACTGCGGTGGTTATCAACCTGACTGAAAGCCTGTGGATTGGCGTGGCAGCGGGTTTGTTGCTGGGCGTTCTCTGTGGCCTGGTCAATGGCTTTGTTATCGCCAAACTGAAAATAAATGCCCTCATCACGACACTGGCAACGATGCAGATTGTTCGAGGTCTGGCGTACATCATTTCAGACGGTAAAGCGGTCGGTATCGAAGATGAAAGCTTCTTTGCCCTTGGTTACGCCAACTGGTTTGGTCTGCCTGCGCCAATCTGGCTCACCGTCGCGTGTTTGATCATCTTTGGCTTGCTGCTGAATAAAACCACCTTTGGTCGTAATACCCTGGCGATTGGCGGGAACGAAGAGGCTGCGCGTCTGGCGGGTGTACCGGTTGTTCGCACCAAAATTATTATCTTTGTTCTCTCTGGCCTGGTATCAGCGATAGCCGGAATTATTCTGGCTTCACGTATGACCAGTGGGCAGCCAATGACGTCGATTGGCTATGAGCTGATTGTGATCTCCGCCTGCGTTTTAGGTGGCGTTTCTCTGAAAGGCGGCATCGGAAAAATCTCATATGTGGTGGCGGGTATCTTAATTTTAGGCACCGTGGAAAACGCCATGAACCTGCTTAATATTTCTCCTTTCGCACAGTACGTAGTTCGCGGCTTAATCCTGCTGGCAGCGGTGATTTTCGACCGTTACAAGCAAAAAGCGAAACGCACTGTCTGATGCTTTTTTCCACAACAATTTAGCGTTTTTTCCCACCACAGCCAGCCGCCACAACGGTTGGCTGTTCTTCGTTGCAAATGGCGACCCCCGTCACACTGTCTATACTTACATGTCTGTAAAGCGCGTTCTGCGCAACACAATAAGAAAAGAGAAGGAGGAGAACCGGGTGACAGAACCGTTAACCGAAACCCCTGAACTATCTGCGAAATATGCCTGGTTTTTTGATCTCGATGGAACGCTGGCGGAAATCAAACCGCATCCCGATCAAGTCGTCGTGCCTGACACTATTCTGCAAGGACTTCAGCTACTGGCAACCGCAAGTGATGGTGCATTGGCATTGATTTCAGGGCGCTCAATGGTGGAGCTTGACGCACTGGCAAAACCTTATCGCTTCCCGTTAGCGGGCGTGCATGGGGCGGAGCGCCGTGACATCAATGGTAAAACGCATATCGTTTATCTGCCGGATGCGATTGCGCGTGATATTAGCGTGCAACTGCATACGGTCATCGCCCAGTATCCCGGCGCGGAGCTGGAGGCGAAAGGGATGGCTTTTGCGCTGCATTATCGCCAGGCTCCGCAGCATGAAGACGCATTAATGACATTAGCGCAACGTATTACTCAGATCTGGCCACAAATGGCGTTACAGCAGGGAAAGTGTGTTGTCGAGATCAAACCGAAAGGTACCAGTAAAGGTGAGGCGATTGCTGCTTTTATGCAGGAAGCTCCCTTTATCGGGCGAACGCCCGTATTTCTGGGCGATGATCTGACCGATGAATCTGGCTTCGCAGTCGTTAACCGGCTGGGCGGAATGTCAGTAAAAATTGGCACAGGTGCAACTCAGGCATCATGGCGACTGGCGGGCGTGCCGGATGTCTGGAGCTGGCTTGAAATGATAACCACCGCATTACAACAAAAAAGAGAAAATAACAGGAGTGATGACTATGAGTCGTTTAGTCGTAGTATCTAACCGGATTGCACCACCAGACGAGCACGCCGCCAGTGCCGGTGGCCTTGCCGTTGGCATACTGGGGGCACTGAAAGCCGCAGGTGGACTGTGGTTTGGCTGGAGCGGTGAAACAGGGAATGAGGATCAGCCGCTAAAAAAGGTGAAAAAGGGTAACATTACGTGGGCCTCTTTTAACCTCAGCGAACAGGACCTTGACGAATACTACAACAAATTCTCCAATGCCGTTCTCTGGCCCGCTTTTCATTATCGGCTCGATCTGGTGCAATTTCAGCGTCCTGCCTGGGATGGCTATCTACGCGTAAATGCGTTGCTGGCAGATAAATTACTGCCGCTGTTGCAAGACGATGACATTATCTGGATCCACGATTATCACCTGTTGCCCTTTGCGCATGAATTACGCAAACGGGGCGTGAATAATCGCATTGGTTTCTTTCTGCATATTCCTTTCCCGACACCGGAAATCTTCAACGCGCTGCCGACATATGACACCTTGCTTGAACAGCTTTGTGATTATGATTTGCTGGGTTTCCAGACGGAGAACGATCGTCTGGCGTTCCTGGATTGCCTTTCTAACCTGACCCGCGTCACGACACGTAGCGCAAAAAGCCATACGGCCTGCGGCAAAGCGTTTCGAACGGAAGTTTACCCGATCGGCATTGAGCCGAAAGAAATAGCGAAACAGGCTGCCGGTCCACTGCCGCCAAAACTGGCGCAACTCAAAGCAGAACTGAAAAACGTACAAAATATCTTTTCTGTCGAACGACTGGATTATTCCAAAGGTTTGCCGGAGCGTTTTCTCGCCTATGAAGCGTTACTGGAAAAATATCCGCAACATCACGGTAAAATTCGTTATACCCAGATCGCGCCAACGTCTCGTGGTGATGTGCAAGCCTATCAGGATATTCGTCATCAGCTCGAAAATGAAGCCGGACGAATTAATGGTAAATATGGGCAATTAGGCTGGACGCCGCTTTATTATTTGAATCAGCATTTTGACCGTAAATTACTGATGAAAATATTCCGCTACTCTGACGTGGGCTTAGTGACGCCACTGCGTGACGGGATGAACCTGGTGGCAAAAGAGTATGTTGCCGCTCAGGACCCTGCTAACCCGGGCGTTCTTGTTCTTTCGCAATTTGCGGGAGCGGCAAACGAGTTAACGTCGGCGTTAATTGTTAATCCCTACGATCGTGACGAAGTTGCAGCTGCGCTGGATCGTGCATTGACTATGTCGCTGGCGGAACGTATTTCCCGTCATGCAGAAATGCTGGACGTTATCGTGAAAAACGATATTAACCACTGGCAGGAGTGCTTCATTAGCGACCTAAAGCAGATAGTTCCGCGAAGCGCAGAAAGCCAGCAGCGCGATAAAGTTGCTACCTTTCCTAAGCTTGCGTAGGTGCGGTTAATCTCCCGTAAGTGGAACTAACAGCACATCGACCTCACTTGAGGTAATCACTCTTTTCGCCGAGCAGGATGCTCGCGAAAAGAAACTGTGATTGTGATTACCGCAAATCACCAAATCGAAATGATGTTTGCGACAAACTTCCAGAATATGTTCGCTTAACTCACCGTAGGCAATAAACGTCTTGTCAACGGGATACCCCGCATCCTGAATTAACTTATCAAGAAAGCTTTGCGTTTCTTCCTGCATCACATTGCGTAAATCTTCAAGCATCGGCGCAGCTAATTGATTGTACATTTCCGGGTCGGAAGCGAGAGTAATTAAACTGATGTGTCCCTTTACTGGCCTGGCGATAGATACCGCTTTTGCCAGCAGTTGCTGACTTTCCGGTGTAACCGCAACGGCGACAAGAATATTGCTATAGCTCATAACCTGTTCCTTATTCTGTGAACTTCAGGTGACATTAAAGCTTTACTCCTAATGGAGAAACGACGCAATCCCAACTCAGTTAAACAGGTAAATATTAGTCTGATTATTAGTAAAGACAATTAATCAATCACTCTTGGTTATCATATGATTTCAACTGTATTTATAAGAAAATAATGTACTGATTTCCCATATTGAACAAGTGGTTAATATATGCAAAACATTTTATTGACATTAGGTTGATTGTTGCCTTTCTTTGTAGTTAATTAGTTTGTTGTGCGGTAAGTGTTTGTTTAAAAATGGCTTATCGGGTATTGCATTAAAGCGATTATTTATAGCAGATGATTATTTACGGTGAGTTATTTTAACTGTGCGCAACATCCCATTTCGATTATTCCTGTTTCATTTTTGCTTGCCAGTGTAGCGAAAAAATTTTTAACAGATTGAAATACACCCAAAACAAAAGTATGACTTATACATTTATGTTAAGTAATTGAGCGTTTTATGTGATCTGCATCACACATTATTGAAAATCGCAGCCCCCCTCCGTTGTATGTGCGTGTAGTGACGAGTACAGTTGCGTCGATTTAGGAAAAATCTTAGATAAGTGTAAAGACCCCCTTCTATTTGTAAGGACTTATTAAACCAAAAAGGTGGGTCTGCTTATTGCAGCTTATCGCAACTATTCTAATGCTAATTATTTTTTACCGGGGCTTCCCGGCGACATCACGGGGTGCGGTGTGACCGCATAAAAATAAAGTTGGTTATTCTGGGTGGGAATAATGCATACCTCCGAGTTGCTGAAACACATTTATGACATCAACTTGTCATATTTACTACTTGCACAGCGTCTGATTGTTCAGGACAAAGCGTCCGCTATGTTTCGTCTCGGCATAAATGAAGAAATGGCGACAACGTTAGCGGCACTGACTCTTCCGCAAATGGTTAAGCTGGCAGAAACCAATCAACTGGTTTGTCACTTCCGTTTTGACAGCCACCAGACGATTACTCAGTTGACGCAAGATTCCCGCGTTGACGATCTCCAGCAAATTCATACCGGCATCATGCTCTCAACACGCTTGCTGAATGATGTTAATCAGCCTGAAGAAGCGCTGCGCAAGAAAAGGGCCTGATCATGAGTGAAAAAAGCATTGTTCAGGAAGCGCGGGATATTCAGCTGGCAATGGAATTGATCACCCTGGGCGCTCGTTTGCAGATGCTGGAAAGCGAAACACAGTTAAGTCGCGGACGTCTGATAAAACTCTATAAAGAACTGCGCGGAAGCCCACCGCCGAAAGGCATGCTGCCATTCTCAACCGACTGGTTTATGACCTGGGAACAAAATGTTCATGCTTCGATGTTCTGTAATGCATGGCAGTTTTTACTGAAAACTGGCTTGTGTAATGGCGTCGATGCGGTGATCAAAGCCTACCGTTTATACCTTGAACAGTGCCCGCAAGCAGAAGAAGGACCGCTGCTGGCATTAACCCGTGCCTGGACATTGGTGCGGTTTGTTGAAAGTGGATTACTGCAACTTTCCAGCTGCAACTGCTGCGGCGGCAATTTTATTACCCACGCTCACCAGCCTGTTGGCAGCTTTGCCTGCAGCTTATGTCAGCCGCCATCCCGGGCAGTAAAAAGACGTAAACTTTCCCAGAATCCTGCCGATATTATCCCACAACTGCTGGATGAACAGAGAGTACAGGCTGTTTAACTGATACGGTGTGGCGAAACATTCCAGCAGCGGTAACGATGTACCGCTGCTTTTTTTTGCCCCTATCGCGTGTTAACGCCTGACGACTGAACATCCTGTCATGGTCAACAGTGGAAGGATGATGTCGTGCTTATCTTATTAGGTTACCTGGTTGTTCTCGGTACAGTTTTCGGCGGTTATTTGATGACCGGTGGAAGCCTTGGAGCACTCTATCAACCCGCTGAACTGGTGATTATTGCCGGTGCAGGGATTGGGTCGTTTATCGTCGGCAATAATGGCAAAGCGATTAAAGGCACGCTGAAGGCGCTGCCGTTGCTGTTTCGTCGCTCCAAATACACCAAAGCAATGTATATGGATCTGCTGGCTCTGCTTTATCGGTTGATGGCGAAATCGCGGCAGATGGGGATGTTTTCGCTGGAACGCGATATTGAAAATCCCCGTGAGAGTGAGATCTTCGCCAGCTACCCACGCATCCTTGCGGATAGCGTCATGCTTGAATTTATCGTCGATTATCTGCGCCTGATTATCAGTGGTCACATGAACACCTTCGAAATCGAAGCTCTGATGGATGAAGAGATTGAGACGCACGAAAGCGAGGCAGAAGTCCCGGCGAACAGTCTGGCGCTGGTCGGGGACTCACTTCCGGCGTTTGGTATTGTTGCGGCTGTAATGGGGGTCGTTCACGCGTTAGGTTCAGCCGATCGTCCTGCCGCCGAGCTGGGGGCGCTTATCGCTCATGCGATGGTGGGGACTTTCCTCGGTATTTTATTGGCTTACGGATTTATTTCCCCATTAGCGAGTGTTTTACGTCAGAAAAGCGCCGAAACCAGCAAAATGATGCAGTGCGTCAAAGTCACTCTGCTTTCTAATCTGAACGGTTACGCACCGCCTATCGCCGTTGAGTTTGGTCGCAAAACGCTCTATTCCAGCGAACGTCCGTCGTTTATTGAGCTGGAAGAGCATGTGCGTGCGGTGAAAAATCCGCAACAACAGACGACAACCGAGGAAGCATGAAGAATCAAGCGCATCCGATTATTGTCGTCAAACGACGCAAAGCCAAAAGCCACGGGGCAGCACATGGATCGTGGAAGATTGCTTATGCCGACTTTATGACCGCAATGATGGCCTTTTTTCTGGTGATGTGGCTGATCTCTATCTCCAGTCCAAAAGAGCTGATTCAGATTGCGGAGTACTTCCGGACTCCGCTGGCGACAGCGGTTACGGGCGGCGATCGCATTTCTAATAGTGAAAGCCCAATTCCCGGCGGTGGTGATGATTACACCCAAAGCCAGGGGGAAGTGAATAAGCAGCCGAACATCGAAGAGCTGAAAAAACGCATGGAGCAAAGTCGATTGCGGAAATTGCGTGGCGATCTCGACCAATTGATAGAGTCCGATCCGAAACTGCGGGCGTTACGTCCACATCTCAAAATCGATCTGGTCCAGGAAGGTCTACGTATTCAGATCATCGATAGCCAGAATCGCCCGATGTTCAGAACCGGCAGTGCCGACGTCGAACCCTATATGCGCGACATTCTGCGCGCCATCGCGCCCGTTCTGAATGGTATTCCCAACCGTATTAGCCTTTCGGGTCATACCGATGATTTCCCTTACGCCAGTGGTGAGAAAGGATATAGCAACTGGGAGCTTTCTGCCGATCGGGCCAATGCATCCCGCCGCGAACTGATGGTTGGCGGGTTGAATGGCGGCAAAGTGTTACGTGTCGTCGGCATGGCGGCAACGATGCGCTTAAGCGATCGCGGACCTGATGATGCCATCAACCGTCGCATCAGCCTGCTGGTACTGAACAAACACGCCGAACAGGCCATTTTGCATGAAAACGCCGAAAGCCAGAATGAGCCAGTAAGCGCCCTGGAAAAACCTGAGGTTGCACCACAGGTCAGTGTTCCCACAATGCCATCAGCCGAACCGAGGTGACAGCGTGAGCATGGATATAAGCGATTTTTATCAGACATTTTTTGATGAAGCGGACGAACTGTTGGCTGATATGGAGCAGCATCTGCTGGTTTTGCAGCCGGAAGCGCCAGATGCCGAACAGTTGAATGCCATCTTTCGGGCTGCCCACTCGATCAAAGGAGGGGCAGGAACCTTTGGCTTCAGCGTTTTGCAGGAAACCACGCATCTGATGGAAAACCTGCTCGATGAAGCCAGACGAGGTGAGATGCAACTCAACACCGACATTATCAATCTGTTTTTGGAAACGAAGGACATCATGCAAGAACAGCTCGACGCTTATAAACAGTCGCAAGAGCCGGATGCCGCCAGCTTCGATTATATCTGCCAGGCCTTGCGTCAACTGGCATTAGAAGCGAAAGGCGAAACGCCATCTGCAGTGACCCGATTAAGTGTGGTTGCCAAAAGTGAACCGCAAGATGAGCAGAGTCGTAGTCAGTCACCGCGACGAATTATCCTTTCGCGCCTGAAGGCCGGCGAAGTCGACCTGCTGGAAGAAGAGTTGGGGCATCTGACAACGTTAACTGACGTGGTGAAAGGGGCGGATTCTCTCTCGGCAATATTACCGGGCGACATCGCCGAAGATGACATCACAGCGGTACTCTGTTTTGTGATTGAAGCCGGTCAGATTACCTTTGAAACAGTAGACGTCTCGCCAAAAATATCCACCCCACCAGTGCTTAAACTGGCAGCCGAACAAGCGCCAACCGGTCGCGTGGAGCGGGAAAAAACGACGCGCAGCAGTGAATCCACCAGCATCCGTGTAGCGGTAGAAAAGGTTGATCAATTAATTAACCTCGTCGGCGAGCTGGTCATCACCCAGTCCATGCTTGCTCAGCGCTCCAGTGAACTGGACCCGGTTAATCATGGTGATTTGATTACCAGCATGGGGCAGTTACAACGTAACGCTCGTGATTTGCAGGAATCAGTGATGTCGATTCGCATGATGCCGATGGAATATGTCTTTAGTCGCTATCCCCGGCTGGTGCGTGATCTGGCGGGAAAACTCGGCAAGCAGGTAGAACTGACGCTGGTGGGCAGTTCTACTGAACTCGACAAGAGCCTGATTGAACGCATTATCGACCCGCTGACCCACCTGGTACGCAATAGCCTCGATCACGGTATTGAACTGCCAGAAAAACGGCTCGCTGCAGGTAAAAACAGCGTCGGAAATTTAATTCTGTCTGCCGAACATCAGGGCGGCAACATTTGCATTGAAGTGACCGACGATGGGGCGGGGCTAAACCGTGAACGAATTCTGGCAAAAGCGGCCTCGCAAGGTCTGACCGTCAGCGAAAACATGAGCGACGACGAAGTTGCAATGCTGATATTTGCACCTGGCTTCTCCACGGCGGAGCAGGTCACCGACGTCTCCGGGCGTGGCGTCGGCATGGACGTCGTTAAACGTAATATCCAGGAGATGGGCGGTCATGTCGAGATCCAGTCGATGCAGGGTACTGGCACTACGATCCGCATTTTACTGCCGCTGACGCTGGCAATTCTTGACGGCATGTCCGTACGCGTTGCGGATGAAGTTTTCATTCTGCCGCTGAATGCTGTCATGGAATCACTGCAACCCCGTGAAGCCGATCTGCATCCACTGGCTGGCGACGAGCGGGTGCTGGAAGTGCGGGGTGAATATCTGCCTATCGTCGAACTGTGGAAAGTGTTCAACGTCGCGGGCGCGAAAACCGAAGCCACCCAGGGAATTGTGGTGATCTTACAAAGTGGCGGTCGCCGCTACGCCTTGCTAGTGGATCAATTAATTGGTCAACACCAGGTTGTGGTTAAAAACCTTGAAAGTAACTATCGCAAAGTCCCCGGCATTTCTGCTGCGACCATTCTTGGCGACGGCAGCGTGGCACTGATTGTTGATGTCTCCGCCTTGCAGGCGATAAACCGCGAACAACGTATGGCGAACACCGCCGCCTGAATGAGTAAAAAGGTAACAATATGACCGGTATGACGAATGTAACAAAGCTGGCCAGCGAGCCGTCAGGCCAGGAATTTCTGGTATTTACCCTTGGTGATGAAGAGTACGGTATTGATATTCTGAAAGTGCAGGAGATCCGTGGCTACGATCAGGTGACACGGATTGCGAACACGCCAGCGTTTATCAAAGGCGTCACGAATCTGCGCGGCGTTATTGTGCCGATTGTTGACTTACGAATTAAGTTCAGCCAGGTGGATGTGGACTATAACGACAACACGGTAGTTATCGTCCTGAATCTCGGACAGCGGGTGGTCGGCATCGTGGTTGACGGCGTCTCAGACGTGCTTTCATTGACGGCGGAGCAAATTCGTCCGGCACCGGAATTTGCCGTGACGCTTTCAACCGAATATCTCACAGGACTGGGCGCACTGGGCGACCGCATGTTGATTCTGGTGAACATCGAAAAACTGCTGAACAGCGAAGAGATGGCGCTGTTAGATAGCGCGGCGTCAGAAGTGGCGTAATTCTCCCGATGTCCTCAATTGAAATGAACCCGATGATCTGCGCATCGGGTTTTTTATTTCAATTTCGCGGCGGGTGGCATCAGCAATAAAGTTTCCCCCCTCCTTGCCGATAACGAGATCAACTTGTTTTCAGGAAGGTGCCTTATGATTAACCGTATCCGCGTAGTCACGCTGTTGGTAATGGTGCTGGGGGTATTCGCACTGTTACAGCTTATTTCCGGCAGTCTGTTTTTTTCTTCCCTTCACCATAGCCAGAAGAGCTTTGTGGTTTCCAATCAATTACGGGAACAGCAGGGCGAGCTGACGTCAACATGGGATTTAATGCTACAAACGCGCATTAACCTGAGTCGTTCAGCGGTGCGGATGATGATGGATTCATCCAATCAGCAAAGTAATGCCAAAGTTGAGTTGCTCGATAGTGCCAGGAAAACATTGGCCCAGGCCGCGACTCATTATAAAAAATTCAAAAGCATGGCACCGTTACCTGAAATGGTCGCTACCAGTCGTAATATTGATGAAAAATATAAAAACTATCACACAGCGTTAACTGAACTGATTGATTATCTTGATTATGGCAATACTGGAGCTTATTTCGCTCAGCCAACCCAGGGAATGCAAAATGCAATGGGCGAAGCGTTTGCTCAGTACGCCCTCAGCAGTGAAAAACTGTATCGCGATATCGTCACTGACAACGCAGATGATTACCGATTTGCCCAGTGGCAACTGGCGGTTATCGCGCTGGTGGTGGTATTGATTCTGCTGGTGGCGTGGTACGGCATTCGCCGTATGTTGCTTACACCGCTGGCAAAAATTATTGCGCATATTCGCGAAATTGCCGGTGGTAACCTGGCGAATACCCTGACCATTGACGGGCGCAGTGAAATGGGCGACCTGGCGCAGAGCGTTTCACATATGCAACGCTCTTTGACTGACACCGTCACTCATGTGCGCGAAGGTTCAGATGCCATCTATGCCGGTACCCGTGAAATTGCGGCGGGCAACACCGATCTTTCCTCCCGTACTGAACAGCAGGCATCCGCGCTGGAAGAAACTGCCGCCAGCATGGAGCAGCTCACCGCGACAGTGAAGCAAAACGCCGATAACGCCCGCCAGGCCTCGCAACTGGCGCAAAGTGCCTCCGACACCGCCCAGCACGGCGGCAAAGTGGTGGATGGCGTAGTGAAAACGATGCATGAGATCGCCGATAGTTCGAAGAAAATTGCCGACATTATCAGCGTTATCGATGGTATTGCCTTCCAGACTAATATCCTCGCGCTGAATGCCGCTGTTGAAGCCGCGCGAGCGGGTGAACAAGGCCGTGGTTTTGCCGTGGTGGCGGGCGAAGTGCGTAATCTTGCCAGTCGCAGCGCCCAGGCGGCAAAAGAGATCAAAGCCCTCATTGAAGACTCCGTCTCGCGCGTTGATACCGGTTCGGTGCTGGTCGAAAGCGCAGGGGAAACAATGAACAATATCGTCAATGCTGTCACTCGCGTGACTGACATTATGGGCGAGATTGCATCAGCATCGGATGAACAGAGTCGTGGCATCGATCAAGTCGCATTGGCGGTTTCGGAAATGGATCGCGTCACGCAACAGAACGCATCGCTGGTGCAGGAATCAGCTGCCGCCGCAGCTGCGCTGGAAGAACAGGCGAGTCGTTTAACGCAAGCGGTTTCCGCGTTCCGTCTGGCAGCCAGCCCACTCACCAATAAACCGCAAACACCATCTCGTCCTGCCAGTGAGCAACCACCGGCACAGCCACGACTGCGAATTGCTGAACAAGATCCAAACTGGGAAACATTTTGACGAGTATTTACTAAAGCGGTCATTGCCGCCTGATGGGGAGCGTTGATGTTTAATCGTATTCGAATTTCGACCACGCTGTTTTTAATTTTGATTCTCTGCGGGATCTTGCAGATTGGCAGTAACGGCATGTCTTTTGGGCATTTCGCGACGATTTGCAACGACTGAATCAGGCCGACCATCTTTCGTCGCGTGTGGCGGTATTTACCCTTGAAGAACATGAAGTAGCACGACATGAGTCGGCGCAGTTACAAATTGCGCCAGTGGTATCCTGAAGTGATTGAGAAGGCGCTATGACTTCATCTCTGCCCTGTGGGCAAACGTCTTTATTGTTACAGATGACCGAGCGCCTGGCGCTTTCCGACGCGCATTTTCGGCGGATAAGTCAATTGATCTATCAACGAGCCGGGATCGTTCTGGCTGACCATAAACGCGACATGGTTTACAACCGACTGGTTCGTCGTTTGCGTGCGCTGGGACTGGCGGATTTCGGTCATTACCTGAACTTGCTGGAATCTAATCAGCACAGCGGTGAGTGGCAGGCGTTTATCAATTCGCTGACCACGAATCTGACGGCATTTTTCCGTGAGGCACACCATTTTCCTCTGCTCGCGGATCACGCACGTCGCCGTTCTGGCGAGTATCGCGTATGGAGTGCGGCGGCTTCAACCGGCGAAGAGCCGTACAGCATAGCGATGACGCTGGCTGATACATTGGGCACCGCGCCCGGACGCTGGAAAGTGTTTGCCAGCGATATCGACACCGAAGTGCTGGAAAAAGCCAGAAGCGGTATTTATCGCCATGAAGAGTTGAAAAACCTGACGCCGCAGCAACTGCAACGGTATTTCATGCGAGGGACGGGACCGCATGAAGGGCTGGTACGCGTGCGTCAGGAGCTGGCGAACTATGTTGATTTTGCCCCGCTGAATTTACTGGCGAAACAGTACACCGTGCCGGGGCCGTTTGATGCGATCTTCTGTCGTAACGTCATGATCTACTTCGATCAAACTACCCAGCAGAAGATTTTGCGCCGCTTTGTTCCGCTCCTTAAACCCGACGGATTGCTGTTTGCGGGTCACTCTGAAAACTTTAGCCACCTTGAGCGCCGCTTCATGCTGCGTGGTCAGACGGTGTATGCGCTAAGTAAGGATTAACGATGAGCAAAATCAGGGTGTTATCTGTCGATGATTCGGCACTGATGCGCCAGATCATGACAGAAATCATCAACAGCCATAGCGACATGGAAATGGTGGCGACCGCCCCTGATCCGCTGGTTGCGCGTGATTTGATTAAGAAATTCAATCCCGATGTATTGACGCTGGATGTTGAAATGCCGCGGATGGACGGACTGGATTTCCTCGAAAAATTAATGCGTTTGCGTCCAATGCCCGTTGTGATGGTTTCTTCCCTGACCGGCAAAGGGTCAGAAGTTACGCTGCGCGCGCTGGAGCTGGGGGCGATAGATTTTGTCACCAAACCGCAACTGGGTATTCGCGAAGGAATGCTGGCATATAGCGAAATGATTGCTGAAAAGGTGCGTACGGCAGCAAAGGCGAGCCTTGCAGCACATAAGCCATTGTCGGTACCGACAACGCTGAAGGCGGGGCCGTTGTTGAGTTCTGAAAAACTGATTGCGATTGGTGCTTCAACGGGTGGAACTGAGGCAATTCGTCACGTACTGCAACCGTTGCCGCTTTCCAGTCCGGCACTGTTAATTACCCAGCATATGCCGCCCGGTTTCACCCGCTCTTTTGCCGACAGACTTAATAAGCTTTGCCAGATCGGAGTTAAAGAAGCCGAAGACGGAGAGCGCGTCTTGCCGGGACATGCCTATATCGCGCCGGGCGATCGGCATATGGAGCTGGCGCGTAGTGGCGCAAATTATCAAATCAAAATTCACGATGGCCCGGCGGTTAATCGCCATCGGCCATCGGTAGATGTGTTGTTCCATTCTGTGGCCAAACAGGCGGGGCGTAATGCGGTTGGGGTAATCCTAACCGGTATGGGCAACGACGGCGCGGCGGGAATGTTGGCGATGCGTCAGGCGGGGGCATGGACCCTTGCGCAAAACGAAGCAAGTTGCGTGGTGTTCGGCATGCCGCGCGAGGCCATCAATATGGGTGGTGTCTGCGAAGTGGTCGATCTTAGCCAGGTAAGTCAGCAAATGCTGGCAAAAATTAGTGCCGGACAGGCGATACGTATTTAAATCAGGAGTGTGAAATGGCGGATAAAGAACTTAAATTTTTGGTTGTGGATGACTTTTCCACCATGCGACGCATAGTGCGTAACCTGCTGAAAGAGCTGGGATTCAATAATGTTGAGGAAGCGGAAGATGGCCTCGACGCTCTCAATAAGTTGCAGGCAGGCGGTTATGGATTTGTTATCTCCGACTGGAACATGCCCAATATGGATGGCCTGGAGTTGCTGAAAACGATTCGTGCGGATGGCGCGATGTCGGCATTGCCAGTGTTAATGGTGACTGCAGAAGCGAAGAAAGAGAACATCATTGCTGCGGCGCAAGCGGGGGCCAGTGGCTATGTGGTGAAACCATTTACCGCCGCGACGCTGGAGGAAAAACTCAACAAAATCTTTGAGAAACTGGGCATGTGAGGATGCGACTATGATGCAACCATCAATCAAACCTGCTGACGAGCATTCAGCTGGCGATATCATTGCGCGCATCGGCAGCCTGACGCGTATGCTGCGCGACAGTTTGCGGGAACTGGGGCTGGATCAGGCCATTGCCGAAGCCGCGGAAGCTATCCCCGATGCGCGCGATCGTTTGTACTATGTTGTGCAGATGACCGCCCAGGCTGCGGAGCGGGCGCTGAACAGTGTTGAGGCGTCACAACCGCATCAGGATCAAATGGAGAAATCAGCAAAAGCGTTAACCCAACGTTGGGATGACTGGTTTGCCGATCCGATTGACCTTGCCGACGCCCGTGAACTGGTAACAGACACGCGGCAATTTCTGGCAGATGTCCCCGCACATACCAGCTTTACTAACGCGCAACTGCTGGAAATCATGATGGCGCAGGATTTTCAGGATCTCACCGGACAGGTCATTAAGCGGATGATGGATGTCATTCAGGAGATCGAACGTCAGTTGCTGATGGTGCTGTTGGAAAACATCCCGGAACAGGAGTCGCGTCCAAAACGTGAAAACCAGAGTTTGCTTAATGGACCTCAGGTCGATACCAGCAAAGCCGGTGTGGTAGCCAGTCAGGATCAGGTGGACGATTTGTTGGATAGTCTTGGATTTTGATTTGTATTGCCTGATGTGACGTGGCCGCGTCACATCAGATCTTCAAGGTTGGATAAGGCGTTTACGCCGTACCCGACAAACATGTCACCATGCCTGATGTGCTGTGGCAAAAGCCCTAAATCCCGCCTGTTTTGCCCCTTACTCAAACCATTGAACACTTTGCGCTCTGGCATCATTTACGCTTAATACTCTTTCCAGGATTGGCGACGTGTCTGACGAGAGCGACGACAAAACAGAAGCCCCCACACCTCACCGACTAGAAAAAGCGCGGGAAGAGGGGCAAATCCCGCGTTCCCGCGAACTGACTTCACTGCTGATTTTGCTGGTGGGCGTTAGTGTTATCTGGTTTGGCGGTGTGTCGCTGGCCCGTCGATTGTCGGGCATGCTCTCCGCAGGGCTGCATTTTGATCACAGTATTATCAATGACCCGAATCTGATCCTCGGGCAGATTATTCTGCTGATCAGAGAAGCCATGCTGGCGCTGCTACCGCTGATTAGCGGCGTGGTGCTGGTGGCGATTATTTCTCCGGTTATGCTGGGGGGGCTGGTATTTAGCGGAAAATCCTTGCAGCCGAAGTTTTCCAAACTCAACCCGCTACCGGGCATTAAACGGATGTTCTCGGCACAGACTGGCGCGGAGTTGCTTAAGGCAATTTTGAAAACCATCCTGGTTGGCAGCGTGACGGGGTTTTTTCTCTGGCATCACTGGCCGCAGATGATGCGCTTAATGGCCGAGTCTCCGATTACCGCCATGGGTAATGCGATGGATCTGGTAGGGCTATGCGCGCTGCTGGTGGTGCTTGGTGTCATTCCAATGGTGGGATTTGACGTCTTTTTCCAAATCTTCAGCCACCTGAAAAAGCTGCGAATGTCACGGCAGGATATTCGTGATGAGTTCAAACAAAGCGAAGGCGACCCCCATGTTAAAGGGCGGATCCGTCAGATGCAGCGAGCGGCCGCACGGCGTCGGATGATGGCCGATGTGCCGAAAGCGGATGTCATTGTCAATAACCCGACCCACTATTCGGTAGCGTTGCAGTATGACGAAAACAAAATGAGCGCACCGAAAGTGGTCGCTAAAGGTGCAGGGCTGGTCGCGCTGCGCATTCGTGAAATTGGCGCTGAAAATAACGTCCCGACGCTTGAAGCGCCGCCGCTGGCGCGTGCGCTGTATCGACATGCGGAGATCGGTCAACAAATCCCGGGTCAACTGTACGCCGCGGTGGCGGAAGTGCTGGCCTGGGTCTGGCAACTGAAACGCTGGCGTCTGGCTGGTGGACAGCGCCCTGTACAACCTACTCATCTTCCGGTGCCGGAAGCCTTGGATTTTATTAACGAGAAACCGACCCATGAGTAATCTGGCCGCGATGCTGCGCCTGCCTGCAAACCTGAAATCGACACAATGGCAGATCCTTGCCGGACCGATTTTGATCCTGTTGATCTTGTCGATGATGGTACTGCCACTGCCCGCATTCATACTCGACCTGCTGTTTACCTTCAATATTGCCTTGTCGATCATGGTGTTGCTGGTGGCGATGTTTACCCAGCGCACGCTCGAGTTTGCTGCGTTTCCGACCATCCTGTTGTTTACCACGCTGTTGCGTCTGGCACTTAACGTGGCTTCAACCCGTATCATTTTGATGGAAGGGCATACCGGCGCGGCGGCGGCTGGAAAGGTGGTCGAAGCGTTCGGTCACTTCCTCGTTGGTGGCAATTTCGCTATCGGTATCGTGGTGTTCGTCATTCTCGTGATCATCAACTTTATGGTTATCACCAAAGGTGCCGGGCGTATTGCGGAAGTGGGCGCGCGCTTTGTTCTCGATGGTATGCCGGGTAAGCAGATGGCGATTGACGCCGACCTTAACGCCGGATTGATTGGTGAAGATGAAGCGAAAAAACGCCGCTCCGAAGTGACTCAGGAAGCCGATTTTTACGGCTCGATGGACGGGGCAAGTAAGTTTGTTCGCGGCGATGCCATCGCCGGGATCCTCATCATGGTCATTAACGTTGTCGGCGGATTGCTGGTCGGTGTGCTGCAACATGGCATGAGCATGGGGCACGCGGCGGAAAGTTATACGCTATTGACCATTGGCGACGGTCTGGTGGCACAAATCCCGGCACTGGTGATTTCTACCGCCGCGGGCGTCATCGTTACACGTGTCAGCACCGATCAGGATGTTGGCGAGCAGATGGTGAATCAGCTTTTCAGTAATCCGAGCGTTATGTTATTAAGCGCCGCCGTGCTCGGTTTACTCGGCCTGGTGCCTGGAATGCCGAACCTGGTATTTTTGCTGTTCACTGCCGGATTGCTGGGGCTGGCCTGGTGGATCCGCGGACGTGAACAAAAAGCGCCTGCTGAACCAAAACCGGTAAAAATGGCAGAGAATAATACCGTTGTCGAAGCGACGTGGAACGATGTACAACTGGAAGATTCTCTGGGAATGGAAGTGGGTTATCGACTGATCCCGATGGTCGATTTCCAGCAGGATGGTGAGTTGTTGGGCCGTATACGCAGTATCCGCAAGAAATTTGCCCAGGAGATGGGGTTTCTGCCGCCAGTGGTACACATTCGCGACAATATGGATTTGCAACCAGCCCGCTATCGTATCTTGATGAAAGGTGTCGAAATGGGGAGTGGTGATGCTTATCCGGGGCGCTGGCTGGCAATTAATCCAGGCACTGCCGCCGGAACATTACCTGGTGAAGCGACCGTTGATCCGGCATTTGGCCTGAATGCTATCTGGATTGAAAGTGCGCTTAAAGAACAGGCGCAGATTCAGGGGTACACCGTGGTTGAGGCCAGCACGGTGGTGGCAACGCATCTTAACCACCTCATTAGCCAGCATGCCGCAGAGCTGTTTGGTCGTCAGGAGGCGCAACAGCTGCTGGATCGCGTCGCCCAGGAGATGCCAAAGCTGACGGAAGATCTCGTTCCTGGCGTCGTCACGCTTACCACACTGCATAAAGTGCTGCAAAATCTGCTCGATGAAAAAGTGCCGATTCGCGATATGCGCACCATTCTCGAAACGCTGGCGGAACATGCGCCCATCCAGAGCGATCCGCATGAATTAACCGCTGTCGTGCGCGTGGCGTTGGGACGTGCGATTACCCAGCAGTGGTTTCCTGGCAAAGATGAAGTCCATGTTATTGGCCTCGATACACCGCTGGAACGTTTGTTGCTACAGGCATTGCAGGGCGGGGGGGGACTGGAGCCAGGGCTGGCGGATCGCTTGTTGGCGCAAACTCAGGAAGCGCTATCCCGTCAGGAGATGTTGGGTGCGCCGCCGGTACTGTTGGTGAACCACGCGCTGCGACCATTATTGTCTCGCTTCCTGCGCCGCAGCTTGCCGCAGTTAGTGGTGCTGTCGAATCTGGAACTATCTGATAACCGACATATCCGCATGACGGCGACAATTGGTGGTAAATGATGAGAACTTTATTAGCAATATTATTGTTTCCGCTGCTGGTGCAAGCCGCCGGGGAGGGGATGTGGCAGGCGAGTAGTGTGGGCGTTACGCTGAATCACCGTGGTGAGTCGATGTCGTCAGCGCCTCTTTCTACTCGACAACCTGCTGCAGGATTGATGACGCTGGTGGCGTGGCGTTATCAGCTTATCGGTCCGACACCTGCAGGACTGCGGGTTCGCTTGTGTTCACAATCTCGTTGTGTCGAATTAGAGGGGCAGAGTGGAACCACCGTGGCCTTTTCCGGTATACCGGCGGCAGAACCGTTGCGCTTTATCTGGGAAGTGCCTGGCGGTGGGCGGTTAATTCCGCCGCTAAAGATTCAACGGAATGAAGTGATTGTAAATTATCGTTAATGATAAAAAAGCCGATGTCTGCAATGACATCGGCTGTTGCCGTATAACGCGATTACATACGCTCTACTGTCTCAATACCCAGCGTATCCAGACCCAGCTTCAGCGTCTTCGCCGTCAGTTGTGCCAGTTTCAGACGGCTGTTACGCACTTCTTCGTTTTCTGCGCTGAGGATCGGGCAGTGCTCGTAGAAGCCAGAGAACAGACCGGCCAGATCGTACAGGTAAGCACACATCACATGCGGCGTGCCTTCACGGGCAACCACAGTGAGGGTTTCTTCAAACTGCAGCAGGCGAGCTGCCAGTTGCGCTTCACGATCTTCACGGATGATTACCGGAGCTGCAGCCAGTTGCTCTTCGTCAATTTCTGCTTTACGGAACACGGATAATACACGCGTGTAAGCATACTGCATGTATGGCGCGGTATTACCCTCAAACGCCAGCATGTTGTCCCAGTCGAAGATGTAGTCCGTGGTGCGGTTTTTGGAGAGATCCGCATATTTCACCGCACCAATACCAACCGCGTTAGCCAGTTTTTCCAGCTCGTCGGCTGGCATATCCGGGTTCTTTTCTGCCACCAGACGGCGTGCACGCTCCAGGGCTTCATCCAGCAGGTCTGCCAGTTTCACTGTACCACCCGCGCGGGTTTTGAACGGTTTGCCGTCTTTACCCAGCATCATGCCGAACATGTGGTGTTCCAGCGGTACGGATTCCGGTACATAGCCTGCTTTGCGGACGATAGCCCACGCCTGCATCAGGTGTTGATGCTGACGGGAGTCGATGTAATACAGCACGCGATCGGCATGCAGTGTTTCATAACGATATTTCGCACAGGCGATATCAGTGGTGGTGTAGAGATAGCCACCATCTTTCTTCTGAATGATCACGCCCATCGGTTCGCCTTCCTTGTTTTTGAACTCATCAAGGAATACAACGGTCGCGCCTTCACTTTCTACTGCCAGACCTTTGGCTTTCAGGTCCGCCACGATACCCGGCAGCATTGGGTTGTAGAGGCTTTCACCCATCACGTCATCACGGGTCAGCGTCACGTTCAGACGATCGTAGGTGATCTGGTTCTGCGTCATGGTGATGTCGACCAGTTTGCGCCACATCTCGCGGAAATATTCGTCACCGCTTTGCAGTTTTACCACGTAGTTACGTGCACGCTCGGCAAACTCTTCATCTTCGTCGTAATGCTTTTTCGCATCGCGGTAGAAACCTTCAAGGTCAGCCAGCTCCATTTCACCGGCGTTTTCCTGCTGCTGCTTTTCCAGCCACGCAATCAGCATACCGAACTGAGTGCCCCAGTCGCCGACGTGGTTTGCGCGAATCACTTTGTGACCGAGGAACTCCAGAGTACGAACTGCTGCGTCACCAATAATGGTAGAGCGCAGGTGACCGACATGCATCTCTTTCGCCACGTTTGGCGCAGAGTAGTCAACCACAATGGTTTGTTTTTCTGGCGTAGCAACACCGAGACGATCGGACGCCAGCGCCTGCTGAACATGTTCAGCCAGGAATGCCGGATCAAGGAAAATGTTGATAAAGCCTGGACCGGCGATCTCAACTTTGCTGGCGATACCGTTAAGATCCAGATGAGTCAGCACCTGCTCTGCTAATTGTCGCGGTGCCATACCCAGTTTTTTAGCAACTGCCATCATGCCGTTAGCCTGATAGTCGCCGAACTGAACTTTTGCTGACTGACGAACCTGCGGTTCGCAATCCGCAGGCGCGCCTGCCGCAATCATGGCCTGACGGACTTTTTCTGAGAGAAGAGCCTGAATATTCACCGGAATACCTTACATTGATGAAGCGAGCAAAAATTGCCCGCACCAGTTAAAGAAATTAGGGCGGGAGTATACTGCAAATGGCTGTTTTCGTCAGCAACGTGCGCGTGGCGTATTGCCGTTTTCACCATTGCATCAGAAGCGGCGTGAAATCAGCGGTTGGTTGGCGCAGGGCAACAGGGTAAATTAGCGCTTTTAATGAAAGACGAAGAGTGATTATGGCGAACTGGCAATCTATCGACGAGCTGCAGGATATTGCATCGGATTTACCGCGATTTACCCACGCATTAGATGAACTTTCCCGCCGTCTGGGGTTGGATATCACTCCGCTGACTGCCGATCACATTTCCTTGCGTTGCCATCAAAACGTCACCGCTGAACGCTGGCGTCGCGGGTTTGAACAGTGCGGCGAGCTTTTGTCAGAAAATATGATCAATGGCAGACCGATTTGTCTGTTTAAATTGCATGAACCGCTACAGGTTGCGCACTGGCAGTTTTCCATTGTGGAGCTACCGTGGCCCGGGGAAAAACGTTACCCGCACGAAGGTTGGGAACATATTGAAATCGTTCTACCGGGTGATCCAGAAACGCTGAATGCCCGTGCGCTGGCATTGCTTTCTGATGAAGGACTCAGCCTGCCGGGGATCTCAGTTAAAACCAGTTCGCCAAAAGGTGAGCATGAACGATTACCGAATCCGACGCTGGCGGTCACCGATGGTAAAACAACCATTAAGTTTCATCCGTGGTCCATTGAAGAGATCGTTGCCAGCGAGCAGTCGGCGTAACTAAGGAGCAAAAATGGCATTACTGGAAATTTGCTGTTACAGCATGGAATGCGCGCTAACGGCGCAGCAAAACGGCGCTGACAGAGTTGAATTATGCGCAGCTCCAAAAGAGGGGGGCTTAACGCCGTCGTTGGGGGTACTGAAATCCGTGCGCCAGCGGGTGACGATCCCAGTGCATCCGATTATCCGCCCACGCGGTGGTGATTTTTGCTACAGCGACGGTGAGTTTGCCGCCATTCTTGAAGATGTGCGCACAGTCCGCGAATTAGGTTTTCCTGGACTGGTGACGGGCGTTCTCGATGTTGACGGGAATGTCGATATGCCACGAATGGAAAAAATAATGGCTGCTGCCGGTCCGCTGGCAGTGACTTTTCATCGTGCCTTCGATATGTGCGCTAACCCTTTAAATACACTCAATAATCTTACGGAATTGGGCATTGCCCGGGTACTGACATCAGGGCAAAAATCAGACGCACTGCAAGGTTTATCAAAAATTATGGAACTTATTGCCCATCGTGATGCTCCAATCATTATGGCCGGAGCAGGAGTCCGTGCGGAAAACCTGCACCACTTCCTCGATGCCGGAGTGCTGGAAGTCCATAGCTCCGCGGGAGCGTGGCAAGCCTCACCGATGCGTTATCGTAATCAAGGATTGTCCATGTCATCAGATGCACACGCGGACGAGTATTCGCGTTATGTCGTAGACGGGGCGGCGGTTGCTGAAATGAAAGGAATCATTGAACGCCATCAGGCCAAATGATTTTTACCGTTGCATCATGTCGCCCAATATGATGCTTGCTCGTACCAGGCCCCTGCAATTTCAACAGGGGCCTTTTTTTATCCCTGAGCAGTATAAAAAACGAACGATTGCCGTGATCTGTTGAGCGGGTGACAGTGCGCATAGCGTTGTGCTAAAAATATTTTATATATTCACATTCATTATGTGATTTAAATTGCCAAAACTGACAAATATATATTCTAAATAACAACTGGGTTATTCCTTAGCAATTAATGATTACATTGTAATAAATCATATTCTTTATCGATTATTTCAGGCAGTGTTGTGCCGAATTAAGCAAGTAGTCAATTCGTTGTGTATTTATTTATACAATGGTATCGGTGTCCTGGAATTTAATTAGAGGAATCTATGCGAGGGAAAAAACGCATTGGGTTATTGTTTTTGCTGATAGCGGTTGTGGTTGGTGGCGGCGGGGTATTGCTGGCGCAAAAAGCCTTACATAAAACGTCGGATACCGCATTTTGCCTTTCCTGCCACTCGATGAGTAAACCTTTTGAGGAATATCAGGGAACTGTCCACTTTTCAAACCAGAAAGGGATACGTGCGGAATGTGCCGATTGCCATATTCCAAAGTCAGGGATGGATTATTTATTTGCTAAATTAAAAGCATCTAAAGATATTTATCATGAATTTGTTAGCGGCAAAATAGACAGTGATGATAAGTTCGAAGCTCATCGCCAGGAAATGGCCGAAACAGTATGGAAAGAATTAAAAGCAACTGACTCTGCAACCTGCCGTAGTTGCCATTCTTTTGATGCCATGGATATTGCCTCGCAAAGTGAATCTGCGCAGAAAATGCATAATAAAGCGCAAAAGGACGGCGAAACCTGTATCGATTGCCATAAAGGCATTGCCCATTTTCCGCCAGAAATAAAAATGGATGACAACGCGGCGCATGAGCTGGAAAGTCAGGCCGCTACTTCAGTTACTAATGGCGCACATATTTATCCTTTCAAAACTTCTCGCATAGGCGAACTGGCTACCGTGACTCCTGGTACCGATCTTACCGTCGTTGATGCCAGTGGCAAACAGCCAATTGTTCGGTTGCAGGGTTATCAAATGCAGGGCAGTGAAAACACGCTCTACCTGGCGGCAGGCCAACGGCTGGCGCTCGCCACATTAAGTGAAGAAGGTATCAAGGCGCTAACGGTAAACGGGGAATGGCAGGCTGACGAATACGGCAATCAATGGCGTCAGGCGTCTTTGCAGGGGGCGCTTATCGATCCCGCATTAGCGGACCGTAAACCGCTATGGCAATACGCTGAAAAACTTGACGGTACCTATTGCGCTGGCTGCCATGCCCCTATTGCCGCCGACCATTACACCGTCAATACATGGCCGTCCATTGCCAAAGGAATGGGGGCGCGAACCAGCATGAGCGAAAACGAACTGGACATTTTGACGCGGTACTTCCAGTACAACGCCAAAGATATTACCGAGAAACAGTGATCCTCGTTGATCAGGGAGGAAGTTATGACATTAACAAGACGTGAATTTATTAAACATAGCGGTATTGCGGCAGGGACGCTGGTGGTGACATCGGCTGCACCGCTACCCGCATGGGCAGAAGAAAAGGGCGGCAAAATTCTCACCGCGGGCCGTTGGGGAGCGATGAACGTAGAAGTGAAGGACGGCAAGATTGTTTCTTCGACAGGCGCGCTGGCGAAAACCATACCGAACTCATTACAGTCTACGGCGGCGGATCAGGTACACACCACGGCGCGTATTCAGCATCCGATGGTGAGAAAAAGCTATCTCGATAATCCACTGCAACCGGTGAAAGGTCGTGGCGAAGATACCTATGTACAGGTGAGCTGGGAACAAGCATTAAAACTGATTCATGAACAACACGATCGCATTCGCAAAGCTAACGGACCATCGGCCATTTTTGCCGGATCTTATGGCTGGCGTTCTTCTGGCGTGTTGCATAAAGCGCAAACCTTACTGCAACGTTATATGAACCTGGCGGGCGGTTATTCCGGGCATAGCGGCGATTATTCAACCGGAGCGGCACAGGTGATCATGCCGCATGTGGTCGGTTCTGTAGAGGTGTATGAACAGCAGACCTCCTGGCCGCTGATTCTGGAAAACAGCCAGGTGGTGGTGCTGTGGGGGATGAACCCGCTGAACACGCTCAAAATTGCCTGGAGCAGTACCGATGAGCAAGGACTGGAATACTTCCATCAGCTGAAAAAATCTGGCAAACCAGTGATTGCCATTGATCCTATCTGCTCCGAAACCATCGAATTCTTTGGCGATAATGCCACCTGGATCGCACCGAATATGGGCACCGATGTGGCACTGATGTTAGGATTGCGCATACCCTGATGACACAAGGCAAACACGATAAAGTGTTCCTTGAAAAATACACTACCGGGTATCCGCAGTTTGAAGAGTATCTGACAGGTAAGAGCGATAATACGCCGAAGAGCGCGGCCTGGGCGGCGGAAATTACTGGCGTACCGGAAGCGCAGATAGTCAAACTCGCTGAACTGATGGCGGCAAATCGCACAATGCTGATGGCAGGCTGGGGAATTCAGCGCCAGCAATATGGTGAACAGAAACACTGGATGCTGGTGACGCTGGCGGCGATGTTAGGGCAGATTGGTACACCGGGCGGCGGGTTTGGTTTCTCTTATCATTACTCCAACGGTGGCAACCCGACGCGTGTTGGCGGCGTGCTACCAGAAATGTCTGCGGCGATTGCCGGACAGGCCAGCGAGGCCGCTGATGATGGCGGAATGACGGCGATTCCTGTTGCCCGTATCGTCGATGCGCTGGAAAATCCTGGCAGCAAATATCAGCATAACGGTAAAGAACAAACGTATCCGAATATCAAAATGATCTGGTGGGCGGGTGGCGGTAACTTTACCCATCACCAGGATACTAATCGTCTGATTAAAGCATGGCAGAAACCGGAGATGATCGTCGTTTCTGAATGCTACTGGACCGCAGCAGCCAAACACGCAGATATCGTATTACCGATCACCACATCGTTTGAGCGCAATGACCTGACGATGACCGGTGATTACAGCAACCAGCATATTGTGCCGATGAAGCAGGCTGTCGCTGCGCAATTTGAAGCGCGCAACGATTTTGACGTGTTTGCCGATCTTGCTGAATTACTCAAACCTGGCGGAAAAGAGATCTATACCGAAGGTAAAGATGAAATGGCGTGGCTGAAATTTTTCTATGATGCCGCTCAGAAAGGTGCCCGTGCGCAACGCGTGACTATGCCGATGTTTAATGCCTTCTGGCAGCAAAATAAACTGATCGAAATGCGCCGCAGCGAGAAGAACGAACAGTACATTCGTTATGGTGATTTCCGCGCCGATCCGGTGAAAAATGCGCTGGGTACGCCAAGCGGCAAAATTGAGATTTACTCCAGAACGCTGGAAAAATTTGGCTATAAGGATTGCCCGGCACACCCAACCTGGCTTGCGCCTGATGAGTGGAAGGGTACCGCCGACGAGAAGCAGTTGCAGCTTCTGACCGCACATCCGGCACACCGTTTACACAGTCAGCTTAACTATGCGGAACTGCGTAAAAAATATGCGGTTGCCGATCGTGAACCAATCACTATTCACACCGAAGATGCTGCTCGCTTTGGTATTGCGAATGGCGATCTGGTGCGTGTCTGGAACAAGCGCGGTCAGATCCTGACAGGCGCGGTGGTGACTGACGGGATCAAAAAAGGCGTGGTATGCGTGCATGAAGGTGCATGGCCAGATCTGGAAAATGGCTTGTGTAAAAACGGTAGTGCGAACGTGTTAACGGCGGATATCCCCAGCTCGCAGCTGGCGAATGCCTGTGCCGGTAACTCTGCGCTGGTGTATATCGAAAAATATACGGGCAATGCGCTGAAGTTAACGGCGTTTGATCAGCCAGCTGTTCAGGCATAAGACGTGAAAAGCGCCCGGAAACGGGCGCTGAGGTTATGCAAACGCAAAACTGCCTGATGCGCTATGCTTATCAGGCCTACATAGCCCCTGCAATATATTGAATTAGCAAGACTTTGTAGGCCGGATAAGGCGTTCACGCCGCATCCGGCAGTATTACCAGACCTTTACGGCTTGCGCGCAATCAGCACCGCGCGTTTAGGCGCAGGATAACCTTCCACCGTCTTACCCGGATCATGCGGGTCGAGAAAATCGGCCAGAGACTCGGTGACCATCCATTCGGTGCGTCGCTGCTCTTCTGTGGTGGTAACGCTCACATCTGCAATGCGAATATCAACAAAACCACACTTCTTCAGCCAGTTTTTCAGCGCCAGCGCGGAAGGAATGAAATAGACATTACGCATTTGTGCGTAACGATCGCCCGGCACCAGCACCGTGTTCTCATCGCCATCAATAACCAGCGTTTCCAGCACCAGTTCGCCTTCATTCACCAGTTGGTCTTTTAACTGCCAGAGATGCTCCAGCGGTGAACGACGATGATAAAGCACGCCCATCGAAAAGACGGTATCAAAGGCTTTCAGTGCCGGAAGTTGTTCAATACCTAACGGTAACAAATGTGCGCGCTGATCGTTGCCCAGTAGTTTACGCACCGCTTCAAACTGGCACAGAAACAGTTGCGTAGGGTCGATCCCCACCGCGAGGTGCGCGCCTGCGCCAATCATGCGCCACATGTGATAACCGCTGCCGCAGCCAACATCAAGAATGGTGCGCCCGGTTAAATCAGAAAGATGGGGCAGAACGCGATCCCATTTCCAGTCGGAACGCCATTCGGTATCGATGTTGACGCCATACAGTGAGAACGGCCCTTTGCGCCACGGCATCAGGTTGCGCATCAGCGTTTCAATGCGTTTAATTTGCCCGGCGCTCAGTGGTTCTTCGCTTTCTGCCGTCACGCTATGCAGTAAATCAAGACGATACGGTTTAATTTCAGGCAGAAATTCCACCGCGTTGGACCACTGCTTAAACAGCCCGTGCTGCTGCTCGCGCTGCCAGTTAGCAATCTGCGCGGGCAGCGTTTCGAGCCAGTGTGAAAGATGATTTTTGGCAATCAGAGAATAAAAGTTACCAAAGTCGATCATGCAGCGTCCTCTGCTTTTAATGCCACCAGTGAACCAAAGTTAAAGCACTGGAACCACAGCTCGCTATGCTCAAAACCGGCTTTATGCAGGCGTGCTTTATGGGTTTCCACGGAATCGGTCAGCATCACGTTTTCCAGCATGCTGCGTTTCTGGCTGATCTCCAGTTCGCTGTAACCGTTGGCACGTTTAAAGTCGTGGTGCATGTTGAACAGCAATTCACCAACTTTGGCATCTTCGAAACTGAATTTTTCCGAAAGCACCAGCGCACCGCCCGGGTTCAGCCCTTGATAAATTTTATCCAGTAACGCCTGGCGCTCGGAAGGTTCCAGGAATTGCAGGGTAAAATTCAGCACCACCATCGATGCGTTTTCAATGGCGATATCGCGAATATCACCTTCAATAACGTCTACTGGCGTAGGAGCTTTATAGGCGTCAATATGACGACGGCAGCGTTCAATCATCGCCGGGGAGTTATCGATGGCAATAATTTTGCAATTATCATGATGAATGTTGCGACGCACCGAGAGCGTCGCCGCGCCCAGAGAACAACCCAGATCGTAAACCTGCGTACCAGGTTGAACGAAGCGCTCGGCTAACATACCAATCATGGAAATAATATTGGAATAGCCGGGAACGGAACGCTGGATCATATCCGGGAAGACTTCAGCTACCCGTTCATCAAAGGTCCAGTCGCCCAGTCTGGCGATAGGGGCAGAAAATAGCGTGTCGCGGTGAGACATAACGTAAAAATCCGGGAAAAAGAAAGTGGCGTATTGTGCGCTAACGCAGGGAGAAAACCAACTCCCAGGGCATATACCAAAGATTCGCCAGCACCATCAGCAACAGCGCACACCAGGTCGCGCTCATGCCAGAACGTCGCCAGCGGAACAGACGGTGATGAAAACCGTAATAATGCATCAGACGACCAGCAAGCAAAACGATGCCGCAAATATGCACCATCCAGGTTTCTGCGCCATTCATTTCCATAAACAGCATCAACACAATCGCGATAGGAATATATTCCACCGCGTTACCATGAATGCGAATAGCGCTTTGCAGTTCGCTAAAACCGCCGTCGCCATAGGCAACGCGGTACTGCATTCGCAGGCGAACGACATCAAAAGAGAACTTCATTAATAACAACGCACTTAAAACGGCATACAGCGCGCTTACCATACAAACTCCCTTTAAAATGGCCGATGGCACCTGTCTATGATAGGTGGCAAATTCAGAAAAGAGAAGATTGCTGTGGAATAGCCGGAACTGCTCCGATCTCTGGAAGCGTTTTACGTAAGTCTTCCCACAGGGTATGTACCAGTTCCGGGGCCTGGGCAATATCTGGCGTATGTAAAAAAAGATAAGGCGTAGTGGTCTGATGCCACTGTGCTAATTTTTGTAACCAGACCTGAAATAACTCCCGGTTTTGCGTCATATCATCACTACCGATAAAACGGATCAGTGGATTTTTCGCCGTCAGTACAGCATGTACCGGAACTTTAGGTTTTTTTCGTTGAGCGTCGCGAATAGCTTCACTGTGTGGACGTGCTGCATGAACCGGGCGGCTGTCTAAAATCATCAAGGTCTAAATACACTATGAGGTTGATTCCTAGAACATACCTGTTAATAACAGGACATAAACAGGTTAGTACCTATGCAATTTAACGGTGTATTTATGCGCTATCTATGCAATTCTACACAGATTCTATGCAGTATCAGTATAGTCTCTTTTTACCCTAACTTATTGAAATATATAGAGAATCTGTGAAGTCTCTTTTCAGGGTAAACTGTATCGTGTTAGTCGTCCCTCTCTCGACTCCTAGAAAAGTGCTATATACAGGAGTATATAACGCTATTCATGCAGTTGGTCACCATACGTTACAGTTGCAAGAGATAACAATCAGCTACGTGAAAGTTAGAAAGTGATGGTTACAGTTGATTCGGTTGTTCTAGGAATCAACCTCATAGTTACCTTGTCAAATCTTCGTAGTCCCTTCTTAAAAAATCACTTACAGACACCTTAATATCTATACAGATTTCATGTAGAACACGATTAGTGCGTAAAACAGCTATTATGTTAAAAACGTACTGTATATGTATCAGTACTGATTTATAAGGGTTTTATGTATTTGAAGATAAGAGGCTATACAGCACCTTGAGAGCATGTCTTGTAAGTCATTGATACATAAGGTCACAGAAGTTTGTGTCTGTTAAAGAGAAAACTGGGGAGGACTTCACAGGACTATAAAATGTTACAGCTATTGATAGGTTAAATCTTCTTGATAGATGCTGTGAAATGTGATGAAGGTTTTTTTGAGGTGGAGCTAACAGATGCTATGAAGAAAGTCAATAGTTGATTCGGTTTATCGAATAAACCTCATAGATATTTTAAAATTCTGCAAAGGGGGTCACATAGCTGGTGTGACGGGTACTTAGCAGCTACAGACATCTGTCAGATATTTTCGAAGATTTTTAGAAGGGGAATTTGAAGAGGGGCTACTACGATTTTATAAAAATTTTCAGAGTCTGAAAAGTTACTGTACAGATTTAATACAGATATCTTTAAAGTATCTGTAAAAACTTTTAAGATAAAAGATAGATATCCCAGAAAGGATATCCGTTTAAAAAACCTGTTAAGTATCTCTTAAAAGAGAGTAAACCTTGTCAAGAGTGATTGCAATAAAAAATTTTATTTCTTATGTCAATTGAGCATATTTTAATCGGGAAGCATCATGGTGGTTCTGATGACTGGCGTACACCGTATCGTTTATTTCGTAACCTGCATCGTGAATTTGGTTTTTCGATGGATGGTGCTGCAACTAAGCATGACGCATTGCTACCACGGTTCACCGATGATATCCACAATCAGTCATGGGTTGGTGAAAAGGTATTCTGTAACCCACCATACAGCGATATTCCGTCGTTCCTCTTAAAAGCGTCTGAATCAGATTTAGCGGTATTCCTGATACCGTACCGACCCCACACCACATACTGGCTTAAGCACATCTTCACAAACCCGCTTTGCCATGAAATCCGTATTCTTCATCGCGCAGTTAAATACCTTCCACCAGCAGGGCATAACGGGCTTACTACTAGGTCACCGTTTGCTGCTGCAGTCGTTGTTTTTAAAAAAGAATCACGCAGGCATGAAATTACGCAGATGGTTTGCTGTGCTGACACGCTATTACCGTTAACCATCATTAACCGTGGTGGACTAAGAGGAAGACCCACCATTTACCCACCTGAGACGCTCGACAGCTTCATAAAGCTATACAGGCAAGGAAAACCCATTAAGTGCATTGCAGATGCTCTCAGAATGCCTCTGAGCACGTCATACAGGATTGCTCAAAGGTTGGGCTAAAATTCTCATAAATATGGTCATTTACAAGACAGGCGATTCAGATATTAAGAAGTATTCCTGTGAACAATAAATGACCAATCAGTAATTATTCTGTGAAATAATTGTTGCAATTTATAATCACACATGGTATAGTTTCATAGTGGGCTGATAAAAGAACTCAGAACATTAAGAGGTTACAACGTTGGGAGGCGTCAGGGTATTGACGGATTTTCACGGCCTCTTATTCAATCAAGGCTTTTCCTTTTGCTGTTAATACTCGCGTAATCACTTAGATTTCTGGGTTCCTTTATCAGTCCATCTTCTAATTAATTCACTCCCTCTGGGGTTGGTCACTATACGTGGTCAGCCCTTTCTTTGTTTTATTTTTAAAAAGGAAAATATAATGGAAAAATTTCACATGTTTGATGACCGTATTTATCAGATGACTAATGGCGTTAAAGCTGCCGACCGTATTATTTACACTGTCATGTTGAATGAACAAAAGTTTTATCACGATAAGGGGCAATATTATACCCCTTCATATGCTCATCTTGGTCAGTATGCTGGAATCACAAGAACATCCGTGATTGCATGTATGAAACGACTTGAGGCACATGGTTTAATCAAGAAAACTAACGTTGCAAGCAATCAGTGTGTTATTAAAGTTTATTCACTTGATGAAGTACCGGAAGTTTTAACAGAGCTTACAGCTAAGGAAGCCAGAAAGGCAAAGCTGGAGTCTAAAGTTACTCAGTCAGTCAAGAAAGATGACCCACTGAGTCAAAATTCTTTACCCACTGAGTTAAAATTTTTTACTCAGTCAGTCAAAATCTTTGACACGTATAATAACAGTAATAACAAGAAAGAACTTATTAATAACAATAAAGAAGATGACTTTGAAGAAGAATCTCTTAAGAAGGGAGCTTCGCTCTGTGATTCACATGAATGTGATTCTCTTGATATTGAAGAGGCTATTAAAGAGACTGTTAAAACATCTGACTTAGATGACCTTGATAGTGAAGCTACTAAAGAGGCTGTTAAAAAGGAAGATAAAATCTCTGATGTGAATGAAGTTAGTGACCAGCAAGATACACCTTGCCGCCTCGAATCAACTGATGATGAATTACCGGATGTTGACCTTGATGATGAAGAAGACCCTGAAGAGGAATTGAAACGTGAACAGCGTAAAGCAGAAATTAAAGAAAGATTCAGAAAGGCTAAGCTAAAGAACAGAATTGATGAACTTGATGACTTTGATGATAGTGACGATGATGACTTTTCTTTCACACCAAAAAAGAAAACCCACACTGAACCGAAGAAAGAAAAAGTGAAAGTAAGACGTATTTATGCTGGAGGTATGCGCTAATGAAAGAATTTCACGGTGAAAAACGATACAAAGATTACCTGTTAAAGCGTTACAGCATTTCTCGTGAGGGTCACCTTATGAAGGATACTTATGGGGAGGTTTACCGGATTCGACCGAAGAAAGAAGGGAGGGATTATTATTTCGTCGATGGTGTGACAGATTTAAAGATTGACGCTTTGAGGTTTGCAGTGCTGTATCATTATGATATCTGGGATTCAGTCCACCAGCTACGATTAAAAGACGGTGACCCCGGTAATCTGAGGGCCACCAATATCATCACAAAACGTTAGTTTGTTTTACCATCATCAATCGTAATTGTGATTTCATATTTGAAAAGCTTAATGCTGAAATTGAATCGTGTACTTTTGGCGATAATCATTTTTAAAAGCTGATACACCAGAAGCACCAGAAACACAAAGCAACCTAAGCTTGCGAATCTGTGAGATTCAGCAATTGTTTCAAGAAAACCCATTAACTCCCCTTATTTATCAAAGGGAATGACCTGTATCAGCCCCTATAACCATATTAACATGTAAATGAGTTGTTGACAATATGTTAAATATATGTTAAGATTGTAGTATGAGTAAGAGATTTAAGGAGATTTTACAATGACTCACACAGTTACACGCCTTTTGCCAGAGGCATTTGAACGACTGGCAGCAATCAAAGCTAAATATCCCGATATGAAGCACACAGCGCTTGTTGGAGAGCTTTTAAAAGAGTCGGTATCCCTGACCCCTTTCGATAACGTTAAGGGTGTTGCAGAGGGTTCTAAGGCCATCAGAATCACAACGGGCCAACTGGAACTACTCAAAGCACAGTCCGCAGTAGCAGGTTGCTCAATGATTCAGGTGTTGAGTGCTAAGGTCCATCAACTGGCGGATAAATTGGAGGTTTAATGTGTTACAGGTTCCAATATTCCACACTTGGCAGCCACCTAATCAGACAGAATTTAGCAGATGCTGAATTTGAAGATGTGACCCTCAAAGCAAACAAACGATTAAAACCCTCTCAAATCCACCAGCTTAAACACGAATTAAAGCCACTGGTAATACTCGACTATAACGACCCTGAACAGCTTGAGCAGGGAATTAAGCTTATTTCTGAATGGGGTGCTTGATGAAAACTATCACAGTACAACTTCAGACTAATAAAGCATTTCGTTATTTTGAAAACTTGCTTGAGTTATACGAAGGATGGGGAAGCATCCACGGCAAAGATGATATCTATCTTCACTTGTCAGCCCCTAACTATTCTCTGAAGGCTCCGGTTAAGCAAAGCTGGTTAAAAGACTACGGTCACCAGATGGGGCTATTAGTCTCAGACTTGAGCTAAAAACAGTAAAACATATCTCTCAGGCTTTACCAGACGAATTCTAAGCGATTTTAAGCCCCTAATCAGGGTAACTTAGGGAATCGCCTTAAGTGGTCTAAAAAAGGGGTTAAAACGTCTTAGAATGCGATACAGGAAGGATTTTAAAAATGAATTATTCAATGCAAGTTATGGTTGACCAAGAAACTATGAATTGGCTTAATGACCTGAACAGGTCGGGCTTTAATATCTATTTCATGCATTGTTTTGAAGCGTCAACGTATATTGACAAGCATATAATCAACGAAATTAAACTTGGTGACTTTGTTCATAAACTGGAAGTAACAGACCCAGACTACAAGAGATTTATCACAAGCGAATGCAACCGACTTGATTTAAGCCCGGAGCAATTATTGAAGCTGAATGTATTCTTGACCTATCAGAATGAATTAAACCCTTACAGTGAGGTGATGTAATGACACTCGTTATTCTCTGGACGGTTTTAGGGCTATTTGTTGGTTGCTGGGTAGGTAATACGGTAAATAAGAATTAATGTTACCAATCTGTTAAAAAGCTGTTGACAAATAACCTTAAGCATGACATAATTTTAATTATAGAGAGAATTGCTCTCTTATTTCTTTCAACAATTCCATCTACATCTAGGGATAGTTATTCTGAAAGGTGCAATGCTTTTCGCTACATGGCCTCTTATATAACCTGAGAGGTCATCTCGAAAAGTGCTTAATCATTCATTCATTGAACCCTTTACAGCTTTGCCCTAATCATGATTAGGGCTTTCTTTAAGAGTTTTTAAACAGAACTTTTAAAGAAAGTTTTTCCTGAAACTTCGTTAACGTTATAAAGCAAACCTCCAAAGCCCTTCACAGATAAGGATGATTCCATGAATATCCGAATCACCTATGTTTAGGGCTTTTTCAGCTTTTAAAAAGCATACTTGGCAAACCGCCTTTTAAGTCTCTTCTAAGTTTAGATAGGCTGTCAGGTGTGCTTTTTAAAAACTGAATATTACTTAGAAGAGGAAAATGAAATGGAAAATCTATATATTAACGGTAAAAAGATTGATAGCTTCGGTGACTGGTCACCACAGACTGAACATCCAGCTATCGCTATTCAGCGCAAAGAGCACGATGAAAGAATTGCACTTGAGCAAGAGTTAAAGATGTCACCAAAGGAAATCATCTTTGTGACTCCTGAACCTCAAGAGATGCCTGATGTATGCAAAACTGAATCATTACTTGAGCTTGAGCGTGAATATTACCCACTACTGAAAGCACAAAGAATTAAACTTGATATTGCTTACGATGCGGTTAAGAACTTCGAAGAAACCTCGAAACCTTCAGAATATGATATTGCTTACGAGATTAAGTCAAACCCGTTTATCTATTATGAAGGAAACTTTAATGATGGTTTTGGTACAGCGATTGAAGACGTTCCTAAAGTTCTTCAAAGTATCCCTGAAGGGTTCCGGTTAATTGATGTCAGACAAGCATTAAGGGGTTCTGGTCAATTTATTTTGACGACTGATAAAACAGATGAAGAGATTCTTCAGTTAGCTGAAGCTAATTTGACTAAGCATTATTCCGGTAAACTGGATAAGTTAAAGCAAAAGCTTAAAAAAGAACTTGATAGCATGAAAGCGATTATTAGTGACTATGAAACGCAGAAGAAGGTTGCTATGCAGGCTGATATTGAGCAGTTAACGAAGATTTCTCAGAAATACAGCAAAGCACTTTGATTATGAATTAAAAGAGGTGATTAATGTTTGAAGAACGTTTAGAGACTATTCGGTCTGTTTGTGAAAACTTAAAGTTACAAACTAAGCCAGCCTTAAGAATTAAAACCAAACATCAAATTATCACCTCACGCAAACCAAAAACACGCAAGATTCCAAAGTGGTGTATCGACCGTATCCCTTCCGATGCTCAAATTATAGGTGAAACGGAACTACATTATCTTGTCAGGCATTAAAAAAGATTGGTTGGGTGTATGAGATAGGTTCTATCGAATCTATAACACGGGGAGAGATTATCGATATTATTCGGTAGTTTCTCCCTTTTTTGTATGTGTGCTACGTGAAATCTTCTGAACAGATATACCCACCAAAAATTATTTTTTACGTAGCTCACGCTTAACAGAGGTGAAATATGAACAATGGCACAATTTAAAGTTGATAGTTTTATCGTTGAGCTAGGCTTCAGCGAGAACGTTATTAAGGGCTTGCAAAGAGTTGAAAAGGCAGCTTTGCAGTCAGCACAAAGAATTGAACGTAATTTGAATAGAGCGTTTAAGGTCGATACCAAGCAACTTGACAGCAATCTGACAAGTTCTTTAGGGCAACTTGAAAGGAAGTTTAATAAGACCTTTGACAAGATTGAGCAGCGTCTTAAAAACACTAGAGCGTTTAAGATTAAAACGGAAATTGAGGATACTTTAAAGCCACTTAGACAGCCAAGACAGCCACGAATTAGCGGCAACAGAGCAATCACAGCGGCTTATTCAGCGAATATGTCTAAGCTGAAAGGTCTTAACCCAATTGTCGAGAAATACATTAAGAGTCAGTTTTACGCATTAAGTAGTAAATCCAAGACACTTGGAAACGAAGCTTTTAATCGTGAGTTAGCAAAGTTAAATCAAAATCTACGTGAAACACTTTCTAAGTTTAACAAGACCACCAGCAAAAATAATCACAGTGAAAATGCTTCAAATGGTTTAGATGTACTAGCTTCAAGTGCAATTAAAGCGGGTACGGCTATTTACACTTTTCAAAGTGCTTTGGCAGCTTATCAGCGAGTAATGGAAATTGGTTTACAGCGTGCAAGTGCTGAACGTTCAATTGATTTCGTATTTGATAAAGATGCAGGTCAGGTAAAAGAGTTCACAAAGTCATTAGCTCAAACAACGGGTTTAGATATCGCTGAACTGCAATCACAGTTTGCTGGTTTCGGTGCTTCAGCTAAAGAGTCTATGGGTATTCAAGGTTCTGAAGAACTTTTTAGAAGTATGATTGGCTATTCTCGTCTGATGGGTCGAAGTGAAGAAGAGATTAAGCGAGCACTGACAGCATTATCACAGATGGCTGGTAAGGGTCAGGTTATGGCTGAAGAGCTTAAGGGGCAACTAGCTGAAGCTGTTCCTGGTATGGTTCAGGTATTCGCTAAAGCAACCGGAAAGACTGAACAGGAATTATTTGATGCCATGAAGAAGGGGGCTTTAAAATCTGCCGATACTCTTCAGAAGGTCACTCAGGAACTGAATAGACAAATCACCGCTAAAGGTGGCTGGAAAGCTATTTCAGAAAGTACACAGGCACAATTAGGGAACCTGAAAAACTCTTGGAATACCACGCTTGATAGTATCTTCAGAGGTTCTGAAAGTGGTCTGCAAGATTTTACAAGAAGCTTAACAACGCTTTTAAACGCTCTTGGTGGAAGTGGTAAAAGTCTTGGTGAATCTCTTGGTAGCTTGATGACTGATATGTCACATGGTGTCGATAGTCTGGCCGATATTAGTTACAAGGTGCGAGCGTTCTTTGATGAGGTGACATTAGCTTATCGTGGTTTAACCGATGAACAAAAGAAAGTTGTTGATGCTTTAGGTTCTGGCTTGATTAATAGTTTAAAAGTCTTGGCTGGTGTTATTGCTGTAAATAAAGTTGTTGGTGTAACCAGAAGTATTTACGGGCTTATGACTGCTATCACAAGATTAGGTCAGGTTGCTGATACTACAGCGGATAACGTGAATAGAAAGAATGGGAAACCATCAAGACTGAATCTTGGGAATATGCTATTAGCTGGTAGCGCTCTCTATGCAGGTTATGAAAGACTAGCCTCTACACCTGAACGAATGGAAGCACAAGCTAAATTACCAGAGTTAGCTAAAGAATCTGGACTTAAGCCAGTATTTACTATGGACGATGTGAAAGGTTGGTTTAATAGTGCAGCTATGAATCTTGCTAACTTCCAGCATCCAGAATTAATCACCATGAGACAAGATGCGGCATTAACGAATACGGATATCCAAAGCCTGAGAGATGAAATTAGTGCTTTGAGCAAACGTATTCAGGAGCCTGTGAAAGTTTCACTTGGTGGTGAAGTTGCCATTAAACCAGATGAAACCAGCTTTATGACCTTTAGCAGTAATATCTACGACCAATACGCAGAAGCTACGCTATTAAGTTCATCATTCCCAGAAGATGATTGATAATAGTCGAATGCTACGTGAAATCTGTAAAGCTAATACCCACACTGAAAAATAGAATTTACGTACAACACGCTTAACAGAGAAAACACTTATATATCAAAGGCTTGGTTAAAAATGATTAAAATACACTAAGCCTTTGAAATCAAAGGGGAATTTAATGATTTACTCTAACCAAATCAAATATAGTGGCAAAGACGGCATCTATTTCCACTTAAGAGATAATGTAGATGCCTTCTTAACCTTATCAGCAACTGAAAACATGGAATTTGATAGTCCTATGCAGGTGACTACACAGAACATGCAATCAGGACAAACCGTTACAGATAATGTGCAAAGAGCACCCAGAACAATCACTATTAGTGGTGTCGTTGTAGTTGGCTATGAAGGAAGCTTATTATTAACTCGTCAGGGTCAATTAGTAGAAAACTTCATCGACACTCTTGAAAGCTGGCGTGACCAGAAACAGATTATTTCGGTCATCTGTAAAGACGGAATTAAAATTGACGATTCCATTATTACGAGTTTTAAAGCCTCTAAAGATGTGGGGATTTCAAACGGTCTAAGAATCCAGCTAACTTTTCAGGAAATTAACTTCAAAGCTATTGTTGGTCAGACTGATATTTCTGCTGCAACTGGAAAGACTGCTACCACGAATGATGGTGGTGCAACTTCTAAGAAGAACACTGGTAACACTACGACAAGTCTAGGTAATGGTATGTTGCTGTGTCAGGAGCTATATAATCGCTCTACGAGTGAACTCACTAATGAGCAACTTCAAGCCCGTATCAATTGTGGTAAAAGTGTCAAAGTTGAGAATGGAAAAAGCACCTTCTCAGATGCCGCTAATGCGCAAGCTTCAAAGGTGCTTAATAATGCTGGTACAGGTAGTACTTTGAAGAAATTTTCTGTGAATCCTAACAAGCGATTCTGACGATAGAATCTCAACTATATGATAACCTCATCAACATCTATCAACCCCCTCTCAGTGACTTCAGAAAGCGACTGTATAGCCTCTGTAACGTCCTCTGAGGGGGTTTCTGTTATTGGTAGGGTGATTGACTTACTATTGTGAAAAGTTACTTTACAGCGACGTTTAGCAGTATTTAAAATGACCTCTTTAACAGCACTTTTGATTATCAGTTGTGCTTCAATCCTTCCCGCCTTTGTAGTCAAGTCACAATCAGACAAACAACCAACATCAATAGATTTAAGGCGTTGTGTCTCCTTCTCGATATCCGCATCAACCTGTGATAGCTCACCTTTTAACTGTTTTAGTTTGCTGGTAATAGCGGACAAGTCTTCAATTTCAAGTGATAGCTGTACCAGCTTTTCAATATTGCTTGAGATGTGTTCACGGTGTAGCTTCAGTGTGTCTATGGTATTCGTCATATCGCTATCAAATCGGTCTATACGGGATAGCAGGGCAAGCAATGTACCATCGGTTTGCTTACGTGAAAGTCCTTTAGCACTACAACGGTTTTCATTACGAAGAGGACAACGATAAATCCCGTTTCTTGTATCGCTAAAGCCTGTGATAATCAAAGCATGACCACATTCAGAACAACGGATAACACCTTTGAAAAGATTCACACTCAATGGTTTATCTGAAGCAGGCTTTCTTCCATAACGAGAATATGATAGTTGCTGGACTTTGTAGAAATCAGTCTCAGGGATGATAGGGGGGAAATAACCAGCTATCTCCTCACAGCCTTTAGGTGTGAAGTAACCAATTACAGAGCGATTTTTCAGAAGGTCTTGCACTGAGGTTTGACCAAACTTACCTGCTTTGTACTGGTTAAGTGTCTGGTGACCTTCATCATTAAGAGTCCTGACAATCTCCCAAATAGACTTACCCTCTAACCGTAATTGAAAGCACCTCTTCACAGTTTCTACCTTCTCAGGTATCACAGAGAAGGTCTTACGGTCATCATTAAGCTTAAGCCATGCAGGACAACGCTTATAAATCTTGATACCGGCTTTAGCAGCTTCTTTCTTTGCATCCCATGCAGCTTGGATACGTTCAGATTTACGCAAACTCTCCTCATGCGACCGCTGCATTATCAAAATGCTTTTAATCAGAGCTAACGGGTCTTTTAAGCTTTCCTTTGTGTAATGTTCACCATCGGACAAGGTGACCACATCTACACCAGAGCGAAGAATGTTTCTGAGTAGCTCACTTGCTTGGTCTACATCTTGACGTGACAGACGGTCAAGAGATTCTATCAAGAGCGTATCACCAGCTTTAACAAGCCCTTTCTCGATAGCGGTTAAAAAGTCACCTAAGCCACCTTTCAAGTGCTTACCAGTGAACCCACTCACCCCCAAATCACGAAAAGATAAATCTTGGTCAAGGTAGTACTCAGGATGAGCCTTAAGCCAGTCATTAACCATCTTAGACTGTCGGCGTAATGAATCACCTCGGGATTGCTTCTCAGATGAAAACCTGATGTAAGAAATGGCACGTTTCATTGTTCACCTCAAAACTGATGCCCTAGATTGTATCGTTTTAGATGGTGTATTTAAACGTGTCTAATAAAAATCACCCGATTAACGCCGCGCTGATGTAAACCGCGATTAAGCGTTTGTTCCTCTTCCCCTTTGGCGAAAAACTGTGGATGGCGGACTTCCACCCCATAATTAAATTCACCGGGAAGAGAATCGAGAAAATGCCAAAGCGCAGGCAGCTCCCGTGGGCCGAATGTGGCAGGCAGTTGCAGCCAGTATTGTCCAATGCGCGGAGCCAACGGTGACATGCGGGTCAAAAATTCAGTCACTAAATCATCGCAATGCCGTAATGCTGCCTGATGCGAAATGGTCGCCGGAAACTTAAAACAGAAGCGGAAGTCATCTGTGGTCTGCTCACGCCAGCGCAGGACAACCTCGGGTTTCGGCAGGGCATAAAGCGTGGTGTTACCCTCCACGCAGTTAACATGACGGGTATTAAGGATTAACTTACTGATTTTAATAAGCCTCTGGTGTCACTTTGGTGACTATGGGGCATCATTGGGACATAATCTGTCAGCTTCTGATTCAGCATTGCGATCTGTTCTGCATTGCTGTCAGTCATCCATGCTCCGTATACATTGAATACCATCTGGGCACTTGCATGGCCCATCTGGCTGGCAATGAAGCTTGGGTTTGCTCCGGCAGATAATGACCAGCACGCATAAGTGTGTCGTGACTGGTATGCCTTTCGATGCCTGATCCCTGCACGCTTAATGGCTGTTTCCCATGAGTCACCTACAGAATCGACTTTGTAGACAAAACCTACCTGTTCGCTTTTTCTAACCACTTGAGGGTTAAACACGAAAGTACATTCATGGTTCACTGAACGTCCATATTCACGTAGTTGCACCTTGATGTTGTACTGCTTACCCAGTCTTGTCATTTCAGCCTGATTTTTCAGGACACTGATAGCGGGCTGGATAAGGTGCACAACCCTGTTTGTGCTTGCTTCAGTTTTCGGTAGAGTGAACTCACCAAGTTTCGTATAATTGCGCCTGATGGTAATTGTTCCTGCCTTCAGATCGATATCTTCCCAGGCCAGGGAGACCAGTTCACCGTGACGCATTCCTGTGTACACAGCCAATGACCACAGGTTTTTCGTCTGCTGATGTCGGCAAGCATCTATCAGGCGAATAAATTCGTCACGAGTTAGCGGATCTGGCTCTGCCCTGGCTCTTTTAAGAGGCTTAATTCCCTGGAAGGGATTTGCTTCTAAGTAACCGTGATCTGCAGCAAACTGAAACATTCCAGCGATTGTCGTCATGTAATAATTTACAGTAACGACGCTCCGTCCTTTTGCTGCTGCTTTGTTTTTCGTTGAATTCTGATACCCGGTCAGCAAATCTTTCCTGATATACAGCAATTCCTCTTTGGTTACCGATGACACCAGTTTACTGCCTCCAATTTTCGGAACCATCGTTCTTGCAACGGATTCATAGCGATTGAATGCATTTGCAGAGATTTCCATTCGTTTCAGATCCAGCCACTTTTCTTCAAGTTCCTTCACCGTAATTTCTTTTTTACTTACCCCAAAAGCCTGAAGGTTGGGGGAGTCAGGGAACTGTGCAGCATAATCAAAGCTTCCTGTGCGGATGGCAAAACATACTGATGTCCGCAGTTCCCCGGCGATCTTCCTGTTCTTGGCAGTGTCAGGGACACCAAGATTTTCCCTGACACGTTTACCTTTAAAATTAAACCAGATGCGTAATGTGCCGCCGTGGTTTTCGACGCCTGTTGGATATTTGACTTTATCCATCGATACCTCCAGACGCCCAAGAGCGATACGAGCTTACATATTTCATGATATTAAATCACCTGGGTTGTTTGTTTTTCATTGAGGCGACCCAGGCATCTATTGCTTTTCTGTTATACATACATTCACTGGAAGGCTTTGGATTACCGTCTGGTGATACGTGAATATACTCTCTTCCAACCATCCAGCATTCTTTCCGGGCCCGAAGAATTGTGCCTGGTTTGAGCCCGGTAATTGCGATAAGAACGCTTTCACAAACCCATTCATTGGGAGCCAGTTGAATCACATTGCCCATGTATTACCTCACACAACACTCAGCCCACGGCAGTGGCACCACACTTCAAACATTCGTTTCACAATTTCACGACAGTAGAAGCCGTCAACATCTCGCGTCAGGTCATAGCGATTGCCGTAACGCTGGCGCACCCATAGCTCAAACGCTTTATTCATTCTTTACTTCCTTTTCATGGCCCGTAATTTTTTCAGATGAGCCTCCTGCTCTGTTTCTGCCAGAATTTGTCGGTATTCCTGGTGATCAATCCGTTCAAACAGTTCATTGAAATCGTTTATTTTTACTGACTGTGTTCGCCCATCAATTCTTCTGTACAACACAGTGTTGTTTATGCAGCGAATAATTATTACCGGGTAACCGGCACTGTCGGTATACAGTTGTCCCTGATTAATCAAAGCGAACATTTTTTCTCCTGCTCTCTGAATAGTGAGAACTTCAGAGCCGTATGTTTGTAGCGGGTTCAATACTGATAATTTCTGCTGAGATAAGCATCCCGGCAAGCCAGAGCTCTCCGGACAGGTCTTCATCCTGGCATGTCAGTTCGCCAATATTAATGGTGGCCATGATATCTGTTTCCCCTGTACGCTCATCCTCGACTTCTTCATAAGGCAGCGTTGCGTACAGGCTTTCAATAGCGCAACTGATAACATCGAGTCCGGTCAGGTTGCCACCGACAGTGACTTCGAATGTTTCGCGGTATTCCCATTGCCCGAAAGTTAATCGAACGGTTTGTTTCGCCATGCGTCCGCATGACGTCAGATTTGGGTCATAGTTCATTATTTGCGGTTGAGTATTATGAGTGTTTATCTGCTTTTCCCTTAGCCCGACGGCCTGCCGGGCATATTAAGTTATTTAACCTGGATAAATGGTGTATTGGCACCGCTGGTCATGTATTGCGGCAGCGTGCCGTTCCATTTATTGATGGCTTCCAGCTCCATAACACCGGGGTTCTGACGCAGAGCTTCACCGCGTAAACGAATAGCATCGGCTTCAGCCTGGGCTTTTGTGCGAATCGCATCAGCCTGTCCGGCAGCTTCCGCGCGCAACATGTTGGCTTCCGCTTCGCGCTGTTTTACTTCCTGCTCGCGTTGCAGAGTTTTCTGGTTCGCCGTGACTTTGGCATTAATGCTGTCGATAACAGTAGGCGGGTACTCCGGCTTACCCACATATGAGAGGCTTATTACCTGAATACCGATGGGCGTCATTTCTTCCTGAATGTCTTTAAGAGCTGCATCCAGCAGCTCAGACTTGCCGCCGTCGATAAATTTGTCGGTGGTCATTTTGCTGGCCAGTCGGTTGAGTGCGTCGGCTATCTTCTGGCGCAGGTCGGTGTCGGTAATGTCGTCCACGCCTTTGCGGTAGGTCTGAAAGACTGTGGTAACTTTGGATGGATCAACCTTGTAGGCTACTCCGATGTGGTAACCAATGGTTGTTCCATCGCTCATCTGGAAACTGAATGGATCATCGTAGGTCTTCATCTGCTTAAAGGTCGGGAAGATATAAACTTCAGTGTTCCAGCCTGTCCAGTAGCGACCAACACCGACCACTTCACCGACGCCTTTGTCGTCGCCAAGTTTGTTGACTTTGATGCCCACATTACCAGGCTCAACACGATCACAACCGACAAGGCCAATGGCAGGCAGAACAATGGCTAAAGAAAAAATAATTTTTTTCATCTTTTATCCTTAGTGAAAGAAAGCCCCTTATAAATGGTATAAATACATGGCGGGGTTAGAAACGTCAGTGCAAAGCCAGAAATCACCGCTACCGTATCCTTCATTGATATCAGAAACGGGACGAGCAATCCGTAAATACATGCGATAATTGCCAGTGATATAACTATTCTGAAATAAATGTTCATGGTCCTCCTGCTGTATTCAGCTTGCCTTATTTAATTGCGTCATGGTTAATTTCGTTTACGTCAGAATGGTTTTGTTGCCATCAGTTCGTAATATCCGGCGCTCCATGTGTCATATTTTCTGAACCATTTTTCTGTATACTGTTTCCTGGCGATGAGTCTGCGCAGTCGTCTGATTGTTCGCTGGTGTGCGCGGGTGTACTCTGTGGTTGATTCTCCACGTTTCCATATTTCATTCCCGTTGAAGATAAAACGCTTGTCAGGATGGCGTTGTCGGAATCCTGAACGTTCAAAAGCGCGGGTGGTCATAAAGAATGCCAGGTAACGAATTGCCGTTTTTCGAGTGAGGCATTTTTTTGTTCTTCCGTGATGTGTTACAAAAAATAACGGGCCGACGGGTGTATCATGTTTCTGTAATGCCTGGTCAATGGCGCTGGCGGTGCGGTTGTCGATCATTTCTTTATTTCTCCCGAATAACGTTCATGACTCATTATTTCCCAGTTCCGGCCGTCGTCTTTCGATAACAGCCGCCAGCGACGGTTAACCTTCAGACTGAGATATCCGTTGCGCTGTATCCGATGCGGGAATATACGTCGGCATCTGTACCGCCGCAGGACCAGCAACGCCTGCTGGTGGACCCACTCAGGAATTCGCGTTGCTGTTAATGTCACTGGTTTCCTCCTGAGCAGGTGCTGTTATCTGATACCCCGCTCTTTCTGCCAGCCATATGAATGTATCCATGCTGGCAATCAGCTCTCCATCGCGGACTTTGCAGACATCTGTTACCTGGCCATTTTCAATTGTCATAACGATCTGCACTTTTTCGTGCACAACAGATACAGGGGATAAATTAGCCATCAGTTAATTCCTCCGCTGATATATTTTTCTTTCGCGTAATCAATAACCTCTTGTAAAAGGTTGTCTATAATTAACTTTCCGGTTTCAGCCTGGTATTCAGTATGTTGATTAATCCCGATGGCATTCTGGTATGCAGTTCGGAATTCTGTTTCACCCTCCACTCGACCCAATTCACCACGGGTAATATCTTCAAAGCGCAACAGCAACTGGTTTATAAACTGTTCTGTTATTTCTATGGTCGTAATGTTCCCATCCAGAAGGTCAACAATAAGCAGATCACCACCTGTTTTACGTTTTATTCGATGGAGTGCTGCAACAGCTATACGGCGACGATATGTATTAATGGGTTCATGTGTCATTTGTTATTTCCCGTATGCTTTACGCAGAAATAAGCAGGCAATATGCATGTAATTTTCACCGTATTGTGCAATAAGACAGGCGGTCTTGTGTGATGCCATATTCTTTATAAAAGTCATAATAAATCCTCCTGTGGATTAAGATTGTAACAATCCCCGGCGATAAAACCGCAATAAACGTTCAGAGCATATTTGTTGTTATTGCGCTAATTCTTTTTCGGCAGCAGTTTTTGCATACTCACATGCAAAATTCAGAATTTCGCTGCCGAGTGTTTTCGTTTCGTGATTACTGGACATATGTAATACCTGTGTTGCATGCAATAAATGATAAACATTTACCGCAAATGAATCAGGCTCCAGACAAATGCCTTCGTAATTATCTTGCTGTGAGGTTGTTTCTGTCATTGCTTCTGAAGTGCATGCGAGCCTGTTTTTGACAATTCTCTTTCCTCTAATCACTATATCGGCAACATCTATTGCCTTTACAACCTCCGGGAGAAGTTCCGGGTTTGTATAATCAAAGTCATCAACATGGAGAACAGTTATGTTTTCGAACTTTTTCATGGCTTCCTCAGCTGACTTATATGTCCTGCTATATAGCGAGTCTCAGAAGTGTTTTCATATTGAGACTGTTTCCGCAATGATTGATAATCAGTTACCGGATGCTTATCCGTGTCCGGCGCACGACCACACGTAGCCGCGTGTTGGTCCCCATTTTCAATTCAGCTCTCAATGGAGGATAAATGATTAACGCAGAGCAACTCGAAAAAGAGATTTCAGAACTCAAAAAAGAATTAATTTGGCACAAAGTTGCTATCTCCGCATTAATTCGTCAGGTAGTTTCACCTGAAGATAAAGTAAAGTTTATGAAGCAGTTCTCATCTTCATCAAAGGAGTTTTTCACTGACGAGGTTCATCCAGAGGCTGGATTTTGGATCCGTCAATTATTTTCGCAAGATAAGCGTAAATAGCGTCATCAATACTCGCGTCGCTCTTGAATTTAAGAGCGATGCTCTTTATATCCTCTGAAATTATTACCAGATCACCATATGTTATATTTTTATTATTGCGCGCAGTGCTTTTTTGTATGAAATCAAGCAATTCACCAATGAGACAAATATGGTAAGCATCACAGTTTTTCATGCGCAGATATCCTTTGCTGCCGTTTCGCCAGTTAACAGCCACATCGGATCGCAGCCAAGAATATTTGCCAGTGGGATAAGCATACTGATAGTTGGTTCATACTCTCCGCTCTCCCACTGGATGATAATTTCTTCATCGAGATCGAGCAGCCTGGCGAGTTCGGCGGTTGTTAAGCCGCAGGCTTCGCGTTGGGTGCGAAGACGGTTGTTGATTGCAGAATTTTTGTTCTGTAAAAGCATTGCTGACGATAGCTTTCTGGATATGCTATTTGTCATATCCCATGCCAGTCCTGCGCATGACTCTATATCGCTAGAGAGCGTAGCATCAGGTGTTGCTTTTGCTATTAGTGTAATGAGGCTGCCGAGGTTTTTCAGTTCTTCGAGACAGTCAAGAGTTGTAGCTTTATTGATCATGAGATGATACCTCAGTTACGAACTTTGTTTTATGGTAACTAAGGTATCAAGGTGTGGCAAGTGATTTTTGATACTTTGGTTTCTTTTTGTGTTTTGTGTCTGGTTAGAAAATATCCCACCTGGCATCAACCACAACACCTACTATTTCGCAATCATTGTCCATTTCTATGATTGGATATTGTGGATTAAGGGGCTTTAGAAACGCCTTTCCCATTTCAGAAATATATTTTTTGAATGTTGCTTCATTGGTAGATTTTTTTCTGGCGATGACGTAACACCCTGAAAAAACTTCTTTATCTGGGTTGACAAGGATCGACATTCCTTCAGGAAATGTTATTCCTACGGGCGAAGTCATTGAGTCTCCGTGCACTTCCAGCCAGAACCCCCTCTCACCAGCGTATTTTACAGAATGCCTCCAATTATCCTGATCATACATGTTGTAGTCATCACCAGAAGTTGCGAATAATCCTGCCTGAACCCAGTTAATTACAGGGTAAGAGTATGCTGTGTCTCTCTGTGGGCAGCTCTTAACATTATTTTCCCAATGCTTATCTTTTTCATCTCCGTTCTGAAGCCACTGCGGTGAACACTGCAGTGCAGCTGCAACTTTAAAAAGGGTGTCACCGTTGAAACTTTTTGTAAGGCCTTGCTCGGCTTTACTGATTGCAACTCTGGTGACCCCAGCTTTTTTAGCCAACGCATCTTGTGTTAACCCAGCTTTTTGCCGTGCGTTGATGAGACGTTCACCTAAAGACTTCATTTTTCTTCTCCTCTCATGGCTGTTGATACTAAAGTAACAGAATTTCTTGATACTTTGGGTTCCTGTGGTTAACATCGTTGGATAACAAAGTATCTGGTGTGAGACTAAAGAATGACCCTTTATGAAATATTAAAAATTCAATTTAAAACCAATGCCGCTATTGGTCGCAGGTTCCCAAAGAAAGGAAGGCCTCGTGGCAGTCAAGGTGTTGGAAAGTGGAAAACGCGAGGTGTTCCGGAGGATGTTGCCATTCTTTGTCATCTGGATACGAGCATTCCATATACACACCCAAGTCTAGCGAATACAGAAGATGACAAGCCCACAGGAGACCAACAATGAACACCGCAATTTTTAACGGCAAAGCATCCATGACCAGCGTTGAAATTGCAGAGCTGGTGGGTAAACGTCATGACAATGTGAAACGCACTATTGAAACATTAGCCAAAGGTGGCGTTGTCCGGTCTCCTCAAATTGAGGTTTCCGAAAGAATCAATAACTTAGGTTTTAAAGTTCAATATGAGCATTACCTGTTTGAAGGAGAACAAGGTAAGCGCGACAGCATCATTGTCGTCGCACAGCTCTGTCCTGAATTCACTGCTCGCCTGGTAGATCGCTGGCGCGAACTGGAAGAACAGATCCGTAAGCCAATGAGCGAAATCGAAATGGTTGCCGCGATGGCTCTTGAAGCAGTTCGTCAGCAGAAACGGATCACTCAGGTGGAAGAAAAAGTCAGCCACGTTGCTGAAACAGTCGAGCAAATTAAAAAGGGCACTATTCGTGAGGGCTATGCCGGATATCGCCAACTGAAAGCAAAAACCGGTTTGTCAGATGATAAATGCCGCAATCTGGTGAACGCCTATCAGATTCCTACAGACACCCATGAGTTCATGACGCCGGACGGATTGTTGTCACGTCGCGCAATTGTTGCTGTGGAACCGTTTATGGCTGCTTTTTATCGGGTTATGGAGGAAGCAGAACCGCGAGGGACTCGCTGGTATCACCCGAAAATGGGGTTATTTCAGGTTATTGGTTGGCAGCGGTGAAAAAAAGCCGGGAGTAACCCGGCTCACTCAACATCAATAACGGGGAGCTGTTTCGCATAAAACGGCTCCGAAACATCCAAGAACAGTTCTAAAGATATCAGCAGCTATATGATCATTTCAAGACCAAATATTGATTCTGCAATTTCGGGACGTTACACTGTCTCCGCACCTTATAAAGCGGGTGCCGGGATTGGCGTCCTGAAATTGATTACTGAGCATAACCGCGCTCATGCGGTTTTTTCGTGTCATGAGCATTGCTACGCCCAAATTATGGTGGGGCGTACAGGGCCGACTTCGGTCGGGCCGGGTTCGGTAGTCTCCGGTAACGCCAACCCTGTACGTCTCACCACCTCTGTGATTGGCGTCCCATGTGGTGAGTTTTCTAAAAAACTGACTACCGGGGCTGTCACTATGACTACTCTCCCAACCCTCTCTCAACCTGAAATTGCCATCGTTGATGGTCAGGCTGTTACATCTTCTTTGGCTGTTGCTGACTTCTTCTCTAAACGTCATGACGATGTTCTGAAAAAGATTCGCATTTTGGATTGTTCTCCAGAGTTTTGTGCCCGCAATTTTGCGGAGACATCGATTTCGGTAAATCAACCGAACGGCGGTACACGCAAGCTCCCTTGCTATCAAATCACACGAGACGGTTTTGCATTTCTTGCTATGGGTTTCACGGGTAAACGTGCTGCCCGGTTCAAAGAGGCATACATCAACGCCTTTAACCTGATGGAGAAGAGTTTATCAGGTGCCGATGCGTCTGATATGTCAGCTGTCGCACGAAACGCCAGAGGCGTATACCTGCATTTGCGTGAAATCCATCAAATCTGGACAAGCCAGCTTTATCCAATGCTTAAGGCCGTTGAATCTCCGCTGGCTAGCAAACTGTACGACCGTGTTGGTGATGCTGTTTTTGGCGCTGCACTTGTTGATTCTAGGCTGAATGGTTCTGACAAGGAGGTTCGCCCATGATTAGTTACGAAATCATCATCTCCACTACGGAATACAGAAACGATGTATCAGTTCGCACGGATGTATCTGTCTGGCACCGTCGCTATAAATCCAGAAAAACAGCGGAACTGAAAGCGGCAGAGATGTGTGAAACCATCTCAATGAAAGGTAGCCCGGTTAAATACGTAACTACGGCGGAGGTGCGTCCATGATCCGCCACATCGTTAATTCCCTGTATCACCGATACAACCGTTGCCCCCGAGTGGGGCAGTGGTTTACCACCAGCAACGGCCTCGTTCTGCGGGTTTGCCTGGTCAATGCAGAAAGTCAGAAGGTTGTCTGCCAGGTGCAGGGGCGTACTTATACCCTGAGTTACCCGCTGGTGGCGTTTCAGTCCGGAAAAATGTTTAAGCGTCTGGGAGGTGTCGTATGAGTAGCAAGATCCTCGGTAATGTCTGGGATGCATGCGCAGCATATGGCGTCAAAGGTGCAAAACTGATGATTATGGCGCGCCTGGCTGATTATTCGAATGATGACGGGGTGTGCTACCCGGGTGTTGAAACCATATGTCGACAGCTTGGATTGGGAGAAAGTACAGTCAGAACGGCAATCTCCGAACTGGAGGCTGATGGCTGGCTGACGCGTCAGTCACGCCGCAAAGGTAACCGTAATACGTCCAATCTTTATCATCTGAATGCTGATCGGCTTGAGCAGCTTGCCAGAACTGAGCGGGATAAGGTTGCAGAACTGAAACAGCAGCGCAGACTTTCAGTATTACGTGACCCTTCAGATTCTGAACCTTCAAAATCTGAACCGTCAGAATCTGTATGTTCAGGCGTGTTTGACCCTTCAGATTCTGGCAAAAATACGCGTTTGACCCTTCAGAATCTGACTCCAGATCCACAAGGTTTAAAACATGAACCACCAGTAAATTCAAAACATGAACCGCAAGATATTGGCGCATCCGCTGACGCGTCTGCACCAGCGCGTTCTGCCAGACAGGAATATTCACCGGAATTTGAACAGGCCTGGCAGGAATATCCCAAACGTGCTGGTGGCAATTCCAAATCAGCAGCCTTCAAAGCCTGGAAAGCCCGTATCAGGGAGGGAATAAAACCGGAGACCATGCTTGATGGCGTGAAGCGGTATGCCGCCTGGGTACGTGCTACAGGAAATACCGGCACACAGTTCGTGAAGCAGGCTGCGACGTTCTTTGGACCCGATCGTCACTTCGAAGATTACTGGCAACAGCCAGCCGCTCACGGAGGTGGGCGACAGCGACAGGTCGATGTCCTGGCTGGCCTGGGAGCCATGTCTGACAAATTCGGTAAATCCAGTAACAAATTGACATTCTGAGGTGACAGCGATGATGACGATTGACCAACGTGAGAAACAAACAAGACTACAGGCGCGAATGGATGAGTTACGGGCAGAAATGGATGAGTTACGGGCAGAGATTGCATTTGCTCAGAAGGGCGAAAAGCCATGGCCTTATCGTTCCTGCCTGATGCGTGAAGGTCGCGGATATTGCGAAAAACACGGTAAATATCGTACGCATATACTGGTGTGGATCGATCGTAATGGCGAGGACAGAGAAAAAATTTCATGCTGCCCTGACTGCTTGATCGCTGAGGCCAGTGATTTGACCATGGAACTGTCGTCCCTCAAGGCGGAAGAACTGACTGATAACGCCGGAATTGCTCTGCGTTTTCGGGACTGCGAGTTTGATAATTATCTGGAGGTTAATCCTGACGCAGCCAGAAATCTTGCGGCCTGTCGCCGCTATGCGGAGAACTGGCCAGATATGCTGGAGAACGGTACCAGTCTTGTTATGACCGGCAGTTGCGGTACCGGGAAAAATCATCTGGCGGTATCAATGGCAAAACACATCATCCGTAACTATCTGGCCAGTGTGGAGATCACCGACGTGATGCGCCTTACCCGGGCTGTGAAAAACTGCTGGCGGAATGACAGTGAAAAAACAGCGGATGACGTCATTGAGCATTATGCGTCACTGGATTTGCTGATTGTCGACGAAGTCGGCGTTCAGTTTGGCAGTGCGGCTGAAATGGCCATTTTGCAGGAAATTATCAATGCCCGGTATGAGGGTATTTTGCCAACTATCCTGATCAGCAACCTTTCACCGGAAGAATTGTGGGCGTTCATCAGTCCCCGGATTGCCGACAGAATCACCGATGGCGGGCGCAACTGGTTGTCGTTTAACTGGCCCAGCTACCGTTCTCGTATCGGAGGTGTTGCCGCATGACCAGCCAGAACACCCCGGCATGGCGTAACGATGACCTGGAAGGCGCTGTCATCGGTGCGTTTTTTCTGCGTGGGGCCGATCCGGAAGTGATGGATATTCTGGCCACACTTCCGGCGGATGTATTTTTTGTGCGTCAGTACCGGGATATTTACGCGGGGATTTGCAGACAGGCTAGCATATCCGGCGTCATTGACCCCGTACTGCTGTGCAATGAGATGCCGGAACTTGCCCCGGTGATTACCGACACCGGACGCAAAACCTGGGTGAAGTCTTCACTGGAGCACTATGTCGCAGCGTTGCGGCGCAATGCCGCACTGCGCGATGCAGAAAAAACACTGACTGAAGCATTACAGAATTTACGTGATGCGTATACCTGTGAAGCAGCCGAGGATGCCCTGAAGGATGTGCAGAACATGATGGCCTCACTGTCGACCGGAAAGGGCGTCATTCAGCCGGTTCACATTGATGATGTCCTTCCGGAAGTGGTCGACCGTGTTGAATGCCGCAATCAGGGACTGGAGAAATCCAGGGCGCTGATGACCGGTATTGATGAACTGGACGCAAAAACGGGCGGTATGGAGCCCGGAGACCTGGTATTCATTGCCGCCCGTCCTTCGATGGGGAAAACCGAACTTGCGCTGGACATCATCGACAAGGTGACTGAGCAGGGGCATGGCGTGCTTCTGTTCACCATGGAGATGGCGAACATCCAGATTGGTGAACGTATGGTGTCTGCTGCCGGTGGAATGCCGGTATCCCGTCTTAAGTCTGTTGCCCGTTTTGAAGATGAAGACTGGGCGCGTTTCTCGCAGGGCGTGGGACGAATGACGGGGCGTAATATCTGGATGGTGGATCAGGCAAACCTGACCATTGATGAGATATGTGCAACCACGAAGCACCACCGGATGAAACACCCGGAAACGGCGCTGGTGGTGGTCGATTACCTCGGTCTGATTAAAACCCGCAGCACGGGGCGTCACGACCTTGCTGTGGGGGAAATCTCAAAGGGACTTAAAAGCCTGGCAAAATCCGGCGGTTTCCCGCTGATTGCTCTGAGCCAGCTCTCCCGAGGCGTGGAATCCAGACCCAATAAACGTCCCATGAACTCAGACCTGAAAAACTCCGGGGAAATAGAGGCTGATGCCGATATCATTCTGATGCTTTACAGGGATGAGGTGTATAACCCGGATACACAGGCCAGAGGCATAGCAGAAATCAACATCACGAAACAGCGTAATGGCACACTCGGGACCATTTACCGGCGTTTTCATAACGGACATTTTCTGCCTGTGGACCAGGAGAGTGCCCGGGTTCTTTCCACTCCCATGACGCCGGGCAATCCGCGCAGATACAGCAATAACCGCATGTCGGGCAGTAAAACGGAGCGTTTATTTTGAACAACAGAACAATCACTGTTTCACCGGAACAACTTCGTCGGCAGGCGCAGGAGATGCTTCGTTGTGCTGAACAGATGGAAAAAACGAGCGTGAAAAAAGATACGCTCCGCAAGCAGCTTACTCCGGCGCTTCGTGATCTGCTGCAGGCAAAACACCGCACACAAAAGGCGGTGGATGAGCTGGTGGATTGCGTGGCGGAACTGGAAGGACAGGTAAGCCAGTTTGAAATACTGGTGAAGGAGTTTACTGCGTGATGACTGAGTTTTTTTCTCTGTATGCATTCAATATCGTTTGCTGAGGTGACCGTGAGAGCACTGCTGACCCCTGAAATTGCCCCGCGTATGGGGATTGTATTGTTCAGGCCCGGTTCAGAGCTGATGCCCCTGTTTATGCAGGGGCGTGTCCTGCTGGAGCCTGAGCCGGAACGTTATTCATCTTTCGCCAGCGGTGCCGTTCCGGCGGCATCACAACCGCTGGCGGATGATCCTGCCGTTCGGGCCGTGTTCCGCAATGAGGCAGTGATCCGTCGTGCTGGTGGCGTGGAATGTCTTGAAAGCTGGTTACTTCGTGAAAAAGGCTGCCAGTGGCCTCATTCCGACTGGCACAGCGAGAACATGACCACAATGCGACACGCTCCGGGTGCAATCCGTCTGTGCTGGCACTGCGATAATCAGCTGCGCGATCAGTTCACGGAACGGCTGGAATCAAGGGCAACGGATAACTGTGCCCGCTGGGTGTTGTCTGTTGTGCGTCGGGATCTCGGTTTTGATGACAGTCACGTTGTGACAATGCCGGAACTGTGCTGGTGGCTGATTCGTAATGATCTGGCGGATGCCTTACCGGAAAGTGCAGCCCGTAAGGCACTGAGATTACCGAAGCCTGTTGTGCCGACTGTTACCCGGGAAAGTGACCTTGTGCCTTCGGTTCCTGCCACCAGCATCATCCGGGATAAGGCGAAAAAGGTGCTGGCGCTGAAAGTGGATCCGGAGTCGCCGGAGTCTTTTATGTTACGCCCAAAACGTCGCCGCTGGGTTAATGAAAAGTACACGCGCTGGGTTAAGACACAGCCGTGTGCATGTTGTGGAAAGCCCGCTGATGATCCCCACCACCTGATAGGTCACGGTCAGGGTGGAATGGGAACAAAAGCGCATGACCTTTTTGTGTTGCCTTTGTGCAGAAAACACCATGACGAACTGCATGCGGATACCGTGGCATTTGAAGAGAAGTATGGCTCCCAACTGGAGCTGATATTTCGTTTTATCGATCGCGCGCTGGCGATTGGTGTGCTGTCCTGATTTTGTGGAGAAAGTTGATGCGTGATATTCAGATGGTTCTTGAACGCTGGGGGGCATGGGCTGCAAGTGGTAACACCGGGGTGGACTATTCTCCGATCGCTGCCGGATTCAAAGGACTTTTACCATCTGCCACTAAACCACGTCCGGCCTGCTGCGATGATGACGGACTTATCATTGAAAACTGTCTTGCTCGTCTGAAGCAGAAAAAACCTGAGGAGTATTCGCTTCTCATTGCTCATTATTTGTTGCGAATATCAAAAAGACAGATAGCCAGGACGAGAAAGAAAAGCGAAAAAGCAATACGAATTGAGATGCAGATAGCCGAAGGGTTTATTGACGGATGTTTGTCTGTGCTGGGGGTAAGACTGGAGATGGACGACTGGCTGCTAAAAAAGTAAAAAATGATTAGTGCGGTCCGCAAAAAGTATGTCAGTATGTTAAGAGTGGTTACTTCGCCACACAGCTTAAACCCGCCGCGAGCGGGTTTTTTTATGGCTGAACGTTAAATGCGCTGGTGGTTGTGAATGCCGACTGCGGCGGTATTTTGGCGTGACGGCGCAGGTGCCGTATACCGATGTCTGGACGCATAAACCGGTGCAGTTCTATCCCGGGAAACATCCGTGCGAAAAACCGGCAGAAATGCTGCAGCAGATAATC